>OCHG01000013.1_pt1 | contig 216087 bp, 180 predicted proteins | sample 1538801 | NCBI WGS metagenome assembly OCHG01 (sample SAMN04571727, study PRJEB22368) | human gut metagenome | biome: human gut; material: stool | host: Homo sapiens | place: Luxembourg | collected 2012-09-20 | reverse complement strand
ATAAATTTCAGCGAAAAAAGATTTTCCGGTAAAGTAACCCAATTATCCATAATCCGATAGAGGTGAGCCGGTATTTTATTCTATAAAATTTTTCTAATTCTTCCTTTGCCAGGTCGTGTTAACGTGAGATGCAGGGTTTTATGGCGGAAGACCATTGGAGCAGGAACGAGTGTCCGGTTAGGGTTTCCGAACGCCCGACCGGTGGTGTCTGAGCGAAGCGAGTTCCGCCGGTCAGTGAAGGAAAGCCTTACCGGACCGTTCCAGGCGAACCGGTCTGACGGCACAAAACCCGGAATCGGAATAGAAAGAAAAAATAAACCTACTATTTCATTCCTCCGTTCCAGTTGATCTTTTGTGAATAATACATGATGACCGCCAGGATGATGAATAATCCGAGGCTACCGGCTAATAAAGCGTAAGTCTCCATTTGAATCAATACAAAGATATAGAGATATAATAGAGCCAGCAATCCGCCTATTGTAAAGGCTGTTTTCCGGATTTTGAGAATTCCCCGCATATATAGTGTCAATAGAATAATAGTCATGATCGCTGAAATAAGATAGGCTAAATTAAACCCCAGATGTTCCGAAATGGCGATCAATAACGTATAAAATAAACATAAGCCAAGTCCTATCAGTAAATATTGGAAAGGATGGATATTCTTTTTTTGCATCACTTCCACAAAAAAACTGATCACAAAAGTAAGAATGATAATCAGGGAGGCATACTTCACGGAGCGCATAGATTGCTGGTATTGTTGTACGGGTAATAAGAGGTTGACTCCGAAAGAAGAGAGTTCTTCTTCATTGTGGTACTGGTTACTGGTGAATACCTGGGGGTAATTTCGGTTGAGGTTCAATACCTTCCAGTCGGCAGTGAAACCGTTGTTCGTAATCTCACGGTTCTCCGGTAAAAAGGCTCCCGTAAAACTCGGGGTAGTGCAATTGGAGGTTAGGTGGATTTGTGTCGTTTTACCGAAGGGACTGAATTGAATCGATTCTGAGCCTTTAAGCTGTAGTTGGATCGAAAATTCAATCGAATCTCCGGCCTGAAGTTTTTGGTGTTGAGGTAGTACGGAGGAAACACCCGAAGATAAAATAAAATCCGAAGGTAATCCTGGGTTGAATTGAAGCGTTTCTTTACCCCAGTCGACAGTTATTTGTTCGCTGATTCCCCGAAGATCGGAAATCCCCAGATTCAAGGTCGCATGCTGAAGCGCTATGTCTTCGGGCAAAATGGTGGTTTCGAAATGTTCCGGGATGATAAATTTGCCTTTTAATACTAACGGCGTTTTATATACGACAATATCGTATAAACCACGACTCAGTTCTTCGGTTTCTACATTTCCTGTAATATCCAGAAGCTCGGGAAGAATATGGATATAGTTTTTGACTTTCTTTACCCTGATTTTCGTGGCTCCGTTTTCATAATAAGTCTCTTCGTAGTTTTCATAGCAGGGAATACTGATGAAAGGGCCTGTTACCAATTGTGAGCTGCTCCATTTGTTTTGTACTTCCGTTGTTGCTTCCGAGGCGGTTTCGGAACGTTCCGAGATTAATCCCCGGATCATTGCAAGCGGAATCAGGAGAATGAGAATTAAAACTCCGATTAAAATAATTTTGACAGACAAGGCATTCCGTTGCATAAACCCTTGGCGTGGGTATTTTTCCTGGTTGGAAAAAGAGATTTGTGTTTCCATAATCAGAAGAGTTTAAATTTATTTAATAAAGAACTTTGTATTTCAAAGTATAAGTGTAAAAAAATAGATATTATTATTCCAGTTGATTTTTTAGAAAATTTTCCAGGGCATTCAGGTGTTTTTTAAAAGCTTCTTTTCCTTCGGGGGTGACAGAAAAGGTGGTGTTGGGTTTACGGCCGATAAATTGTTTGTAGCTTCGGATATACCCCAATTCCTCCAGATTCCGGGTATGGCTGGCCAGATTACCATCGGTTAGTTCAAGCAAATTTTTCAAGGATACAAAATCGATGGATTCATTGACCAGGAGTACCGACATGATTCCTAACCGGGCTTTACTTTCAAAGGCCTTATTAATATCTTCTAGGTTTAGTTTCATTTGTTCTTTTTTTTCGTATTTCAAATGAAAAAAGATACCGTAGACGATATGAAAGAGGCCGAAGCCGACGACCCAAAACAACAGGGCATAATTTTCTACAAAACTATCGGCCAGGCCGAGAGCGATTTCCGCATAACCCAGATAGCGGGTATTGGAAAACGTATAATTCGACGCACTGATCAGAGCGACGCCATAGAATATCAGCATGATCGAAGAAGTAAGGCCATAATGGCTTTGCCAGATCAATGATATACAAAGTATTCCGCCTACAACCAAAGGCAGGAAGAAATTCCACAGTAGCCTTTTGGTATTGAAATCGAATAAAAGAGATTGGTTGTTTTGGTGGGCTTTGTGCCTGCACATCAGGATGACCGTAACGATACAAACGATAATCAGTAAAGAAGCGAAGACGATCAAAAGTTGTAGTTTCGCAGGCGTGTCGACATCCAGTCTGGGTACCGGTGTTGTATTTCCCAGGATAGAATAAGCAATTATCGCGGCGATACAAGCGTATATGCCGATGACGATAGAGGACAATCCGCTGAATGAGACAAACCGGGTGGACTTTTCCATCATGTTCCGGATGTCGTTTAAAGTGTTTAAAGCTTCCTGATTATTCATATTTCAAATTACTTTGTAATGCAAAGTTAAATATTTTTTGAAAAATTCTCCTTTGAATTGACTTTTTTTTGCGAAAAAAAAGATAAATGCTTCGTTTCGTGGAGTTAGTTTCCTAATTTTGTAAAACAGTTCAGTCGGTTCGACTGTTTTATAAATTGGTATATGGCTAAAATTTTATTGGTAGATGACGATACCACTTTTTGTCTGATGTTGAAAACATGGTTGACAAAAAGAGGGTTTGAAGTAGAGAATGCTTTTTCTTGCCGCGAAGCTTTGGCGAAGCTGAAAGGGACGAAATATGATGTCGTGTTGACAGATTTGCGTTTACCGGATGAGGACGGAATTTATTTGTTGAAAAATATCAAGGCATCGACTCCTGAGGTTCAGGTGATTTTGATGACCGGTTATGCTGATATACAAACTGCGGTATTGGCGATGAAATTAGGGGCTTTCGATTATGTGGCGAAGCCCGTCATTCCGGACGAGATTTTGAAAAAGATCCAGGACACTTTGGAACAGACTGCTGTTCCCGAACAAAAAAAGCGGACAAAAAAGCCCCAATCGGTGCCATACATCAAAGGTACGAGTCTGGAAGCCGACAAACTTTACGAATATATTCGATTGGTAGCTCCGACTATGATGACTGTATTGATTACCGGAGAAAGTGGTTCCGGTAAAGAGTACATAGCCCGTTTGATTCATGCTCAGAGCAATCGTAAGGAGGCGCCTTTTATTGCCGTCGATTGTGGGGCGATCCCCAAGGATTTGGCAGCCAGTGAATTTTTTGGACATGTGAAGGGGGCTTTTACGGGAGCTGTGAACGATAAGACGGGTTATTTTGTGGCTGCTTCGGGAGGGACGATTTTCCTCGATGAAATCGGAAATCTGAGTTACGATGTGCAGGTACAGTTGCTACGGGCCTTGGAAGAACGTAAAGTGAAGCCTGTGGGGAGTGATAAAGAGATCGCTTTTGATGTACGTATTATATCCGCTACGAACGAGAATCTGACAAAGGCTGTGGCCGAGGGGAATTTTCGGGAGGATCTTTATCATCGTCTGAATGAATTTTCTTTAAAAGCTTTAAGTTTGCGTGAAAGAAAGGAAGATATTCCGGTTTTTGCCAATCATTTTCTGGCTGCCTCGAATGAAGAACTAGGAAAAGATGTGATCGGTTTCGAGGATGAGGTAATGTCTGTCTTTAAAAACTATAACTGGCCCGGTAACCTTCGCGAAATGCGGAATGTGGTCAAGCGGGCGACATTATTGTGTCTCGGTGATTTTATCTCTTTGAAAGATATTCCGGCCGAATTGGCAGCCGTGGATCCTGTCCCTCAAATCGAAGATCTGGCTTTGAAGCGAGAAAAGAATGAAGTACAGCTTATCCGTGAAGCATTGGCGAAATGCCACAACAATAAAAGTGAGGCTGCACGCTTATTGAAAATAGACCGTAAAACCTTGTATAATAAAATGAAGCTTTATTCTATTGAATAAAGCTTCATCCTGGCAGTTGAATTTTCAATTATTATCGATAAATCCTGTTTTTATTCTGCCAGAATCGTTATTTCGGCACCGGAGGCAAAGTCCTGACCGTTCTGTTCGCTTAAAGCTGTGAAACGGATATAACGGGCTTGCACCGGTTTGGCAAACTCAACTTGCTTCTCTTTGCTGCTATTATCGAAAGTACCTTTCTGAACAGGAGTTCCCCAGTTTTTACCGTCCATGCTTACCTGGATGCTATAATCTTTGATCTTACCGTTATTGCCGTCTTGGCGGGGTAAGTAAATGAAACCTTTGATATTCTTCACTTCTCCGGCATCCAGATCCACCCAATGCGGGTATTTGGCAACTGTTACGGAATACATCGTATGCCAGATTGTATTGGGATCTCCGTCTGTGAGGTGTGAAGCATCTCCCTCTCCGGCTTCCTGGCTGCTGGCATAGATCACAACAGTTTGGATGTTTTCCTGCTTCTCAAAGGAAATCTTCGTTTTGATAGCAGGTCTGTCTTTGAACCAGGCAGTTACCAGACCTCCTTCACGAAGTGATATCGGGGTTGTGTATTCTTTTACTTTGCTTTTTCCAACGGTGTAGCAAATTGTTGCATTCTTACGGGCTGAGGTTATTTCTACAGTTCCCGACTTACTACGTGTGATAGACAATGGAATTTCTCCGGCAGGAGCGATATTGGCTATTTTACTCAGGTCTTTACCGGCAGGACGAATGATAAATCCGAAATTGTGATTGTTGGCGAAAACCCGGTCCGCTACCAAAGGACCACCCTGACCGCAACTGTTTCCTCCCAGTCCTGTCACTGCTGCATCCAGATGCAACCAGGTGTCGCCGGCTTGTGGCAACTGATAAGGATGGGAAGCCAGAATCAAATCCTGGGCCGAATATGGTAAAGCGGAGACGGATAACCGATCGGTGGCTATAAATACAGCCCCCTGATTTGCCTGATTGGTTAGGGCACACCAACGCACATCTTCATGATTTCCCATGTCCTGAGGTTTCGGGAAGTTGACAAATTCTCCGGCAACCGTATTCTTATGCTGTTCAATGAACTGTCCGCTTTTCCGGTCTGCATAATTGTCGATCGGACCACGTCCGTAGTAGGTAAAATTGGCATATTCCTGAGGGATTTTCATGGCATAACCCAAACGGGGTAATACCAGATCAGGCTGATTGGAAGTAACACTGGCCTGTAATTCAATGGAACCATCCGGATAAACCGTCCAAATCTGATTGGTAGTGAATTTGAAATCGTTCGGACCGAAAGGGGTGTCGGTTAATTCTTCGATCGTATTCTTACCGGAACTGGTACCACCCAGTATTTTTGCTGCATGAGGCGCCTGGGATTCTACTGTAAAAGCCAATACAATACTTCCGTCCGGTTTATTCATAATCGTTGTTTCTTTGGCTTTGTGTTGTAAATGGTGTAAACCACGGTCAAACCACGAAGAATAGAACCAGTTGTCATTGTTCGTAAAAGCACGGAGTACATCCAGTTTCGGTCCATTACCTGCTGCTATGATTGTTGTTGAATCATAAGTCAGACTGTAAATCGTTCCTGTGGATTCATCGAACTCGACTTTGAAATTATTCCCTTGGATCACAAGGCGGGCAGTCCTGCTTTTGTCGCAGGTCAGTTTTCCGCCTTGTCTTATCATCGTGCTGATGAGAGGCCGGTGGGCTTCTTTCACCTGAATTTGTTCTTCTGCAACCACGAATCCTTTTCTCGCCCAAGGCATATCGTTTTTCAGTAAAAACTGCACTTTTACGAAATATTCGGAATCTTTCTTCAGATTATTGTATTGATAAGGAATAACTACCTGTACCGTATGGCGGGCAGGAACAATGCCTGTAGTCACAGGACCGGATTGTATTTCCTTGCCATTTTCATATAAGGACCATTTTACATCATAATCCGAAAGGTCTTTAAAATAATATTTGTTGAATATCCCGAATTGACCTTTCTCGATGTCAATCGCTTTCACAGCCATATTCTGATAGACTTTCTTCACTTCATAATATTGTGGTTTAGGTTCAAGATCTCCAAATACAATACCATTCATTACAAACTGACCGTCATTGGGGATATCTCCGAAATCTCCTCCATAGGCCAGATAACGCTTACCGGTTTTCTTGTCATAATTATACATCGACTGATCCACCCAATCCCAAATGGCACCGCCACAGAAGAAATTAGTAGATTCGATAGCTTCCCAGTAGTCGATCAGATTTCCACAGGCATTACCCATGGAATGGGCATATTCCGAGATATGGAACGGATATTTAATATCATAATTTCCTTTTACAGCTCCCCGTACCCAACCGATAGAAGGATATTGGTTGGAACCCATATCCACAATCGAATTGTTCCGTTCGTATTGTACCGGACGGGATAAATCGAATTGTTTTAAAGCTTCGTAGGCAGCGACAAAGTTTTGGCCGGGGCCTGCCTCATTTCCCAGCGACCAGATGACGATAGAAGGATTGTTTACATTGCTGTGTACCATTTCCATTACCCGGGCGACATGTGCATTTTTCCATTCAACGGGATGAGAAAGAGAAGCCGCCCCGTAATAGTATTCATGTGATTCGATGTTGGCTTCATCTTCCAGATAAATGCCGTATTTATTACAGAGATAATACCAGTAAGGATCGTCGGTATAATGTGAGTTACGTACATGATTGATATTACCTTGCTTCATCAGCATAACCTCTTTTTCCATCATCTCACGGGTTATAGCGTGACCTACAGCCGGGTTGGTTTCATGCCGGTTCACCCCTTTTAATTTTATCGTCTTGCCGTTGACATAGTAATAACGGCCGGCCAGGCCGAACTCATCCTGATCAGCCGGAGTGTCTTTGATTTCCACTTTCCGGAAACCGACAATCGTAGATACTGTCTCGATACTCCGGTTTTTATGATCTTTCAGTTCCGCGATCAGGGTATAACGATAAGGAGTTTCTGCCGACCATTTATTCGGATTTTTTACTTTCAGAACCACTTTTTCCGCTTCCTGGGTATTTCCTGTGGTAATAGGTTCTACCTGGGCAACGACACTGTTCCGGATAGCCGCTCCCTTAGTATCTCTAGCCAGAATAACCGGTTCATTCTCGTCAGAATACAATTTGTTGGCATACAAACTATAGCATACTTTATATCCTTTGGCCGTTTTCTTTCCAAAATTACGGATATCGGCCTGAATTGTCAGAGAACCGTCGGTGTAGTTATTATCCAAATCCGGAGTTGCAACCAGATCACGTATCTGTACTTTAGGGGTGGAATAAAGTGCTACGGTGCGGAAAATACCTGGCAAACGGAACATATCCTGAGCTTCCAGGAAAGAACCGTCGGAATTTCGGTAAACCTCTGCTGCGACTATGTTTTTCCCGGAACGCAAATAGTTGGTAATATTGAAATTAGCCGTATTGCGTGAGTTTTTCGAAAAACCTACATACATTCCGTTGATCCATAGATAGAAAAATGAATCGACTCCGTCAAAACTGATAAATACTTCACGTCCGTCCCAGTGTTCGGGAATCTCGAATTCCCGACGGAAAGAACCCACTTCATTGCGATATTTGTAAGTTGTCCAGTTCGTTGGAGGCGTACGCATTACGCCACCCCGCCAGTCGTCTGCTTTTACGCTATGCATAAAAATGACAGGTTGATTGACATAGATGGGTACTCCGTATTTCAAACTGCCATCTTGCTGAACTCCATAAATATTCCAGCTGGAAGGAACCGGAATATTGTCCCAAGCCGTCACGTCGAAATCGGTTTTATAAAAATCTTTGGGACGTGAATCCGGATCCGCTGCCCAGTTGAATTTCCAGTTACCGTTCAGCGATTGCCAATATATACTGTTTTCAGGCAGAACTTTTCGGGCACTTTTTATATCTTGAAAAGGAAAAAACCAAGCATGTGGCTGCTCTTTGTTTAGAGCCAGATTTTCCGGAGATTGCCACTCTTTTCCTGTTGGAGCCTGTTCCGAAGCATAGGTGTAACCTTTTAACGGCGGTCGTACACCGAAGCTTTGTATGACTAAACCACACAGTAATAGACTTAATGTGATTATACGCATGATGTGATTTCGTTTTATAAATATTTGTTGAGATCCGCACATTCTGTCTACAATATTCGTTAAAATCTGTCGGATTCCCAAATCATTTATAATGAATCTGATGATTTTTTCTCGATGCTGATACAACGAGAAGTAGTAACCTGTCTTTAAGGCTGATCAGCGAGCCCTGAAAGGGAGCCTGATCAGGAGATTTTGAAATCTTCTTTTAGTAACAGGATCGTTTTGTCGATTACTTCCTGAGTCAGGGATGAGATTTGATTTTCAGGGAGATCGTTTTTAGTCGCCTGTTCTAACTTTTCTAATAGGGGGATTTCTTCATCTATTTCCAGTTGACGGAACATCGGGAGCATTTTGTGGGCCAGTTGGACGATAGCTGTCCATTGTTTTTCTTCCTGATATTTTTTTAATAATTCTATATGTTCCCGGGTTGTCATTACAAATGAATCGAGGATTTTTTGTAGGGCTTCCCGATCGTTGTCGACAAACTGAAGGATATGTTTCAGGCTATATCCTCTGCGTTCTATGTCCTGGGCTGGATTTGAATAGGAAGTGGTTGCCGGTTCTGAGAGTGAAATACCTGTCAGTTGGGTGATTAAGGCTGTCAGTTGACCGGAGGTGAAAGGTTTGCTTAGAAAAGCACTGAAACCGGCATCGAGGTATTCTTTTTCCGTCCGTCCGGAATCTGCCGATAAGGCTACGATGCAGAGATCGGCAGCATTAGGTAGTGAGGAATTACGGATTTGTTTAACCAAATCGAAACCGTTCGTTTCCGGCATCTGGATATCGGAAAAAAGAAGATCGTATTTGGTAGAGGCCAGCTTGTTCAGGAGATGCTGTGGGCTGGTGGTGGCTTCTGCCTGAATACCATAATTAGCCAATAGACCGACCGCCATTTCCAGTTGAAGCGGATCATCGTCTATAAACAGAATTTTAGGTGAACCGCTCACCGGAATACCCGGTCGGGGGAGGAGGGGTGGCTCGGGGGAAGCCGTTGAGGATGAGGTGGTACACTGCCCGAGGGGAAGCAGGATCGTAAAACAACTTCCTTTACCCGGAGTGCTGTTCAGTTGAATTTCTCCCCCCAGAAGATGGATTAATTTCAATGTAATCGTTAATCCCAGGCCTGTACCTTCTATGGTTGCATGTGAAGTTAGGCGTGTAAATTCCTGGAAGATGATTTTTTGCTCCTCGGGAGTCATCCCTGAACCTGTATCCTGGATTTTTAGTCTGATCTTTTCCGGATTGACGGTTGCGGCAGAGAAGGAGATATGTCCTGTTGTCGTGTATTTTACTGCATTGGATAAGATATTGGTCAGGATCTGCCGGATGCGCAGGGCATCTCCTGAGTAGTCTTTATCGAGATCTTCGCTGAAACGGGCTTTTAATTCCAAATGTTTGGCTGCTGCCAGTGGCATAAAATTGTCCGTAATTTCCTGGAATAAATGATACGGATTGAACACGATATGCTCGACGGGCATTTTATTGTTTTCCAGTTTCGATAAGTCCAGCAAGTTACCGATCAGTTTCAGGATATGTTCCGAAGAACCCTGCATGTTTTTCAGGAAATAACGTTGCCGTTCGTTGATGGGGGTGTTATTGAGCAGTTCGATATAACCGATTACAGAGCTTAGCGGTGATTTGATGTCGTGTGTGACGGTCAGGATCATCTTTTCCCGGCTTTTCAATAGTTGGTCGGCATAGCGGTTGGCTGCCTCGAGTTCTTTCCGATAGCGTTGGCTACGGGATAAATCGCGAAGAATGAAGAAGGTAAAGAACAAGATCAGCAGGAAGGCAATCACTGCCAGCCAGGCAAAAATCCGGATCATCGTGTTGAGGGTTTGTTCCCGGGTTTCTTGTTTGATTAGAGAATTCGTGATTTCTTCTTTTTCATAGGCTCCTAATATTCGTTTCAACTGATCCGTAATGTAGGTGCTCTGCTGAATTAAGGCATATTCTTTCCGGTTGATTTGACGGGTAATATCCTGGGTTTGTTTTTGTACATCTTCCCAGGCTGTTTTCAGAATATGAACGACACTGTCCGTATTTTGTAAGGCTGTTTGCCTGTTGAGCGTATCGATAACAGTATGATGAGAAACCGAAACTTTGAGTACGGAATCGGGCTCGGTCTTGGAAAAAAATAGCCAACGTCTTTTCTTTTTTTCTGATTTGGTGTACGAACTGTCCAGTGTCGTAATGTGTCTTTTCCGGATATCCGTCCCTTGCAGGCTGTCTCTTCCGGATTCTATACTGGCAATCGCTTTATTATAGAAATCATCCGGGACAAAGGATTGTTTTACCCGGACGATATCCTGCAAATTGCGTATTTTCTGATCGAGTAGATCATCGATCGTATCCAGACGAAGAATCTGGTCCAGACGGGTAGTTAAGTCTCTTAAAGAGTCTATATTCGATTCAACTTCCTCTATTAAATCCCGGTACTTTAGAAAATAGGATCTCGAACCGGTTTGTACAAAAGCATTTCCCAGCCCTTCCGATTCATAAAGCCCCGTGATCGTATTACCAATAATGAATAGTTTCCGGTTAGGATTATCACTATTTTCTTCGTTGACAATTAATTTCGTTATTTGCTTATAAATCAAAACAGCAGCCAGGATACTCAATAAGAACAGAAGACTATATCCTCCGATAACCTTCCATTGGGTATATTTTGAAAGTGAGGGCATGATCTCGTTTTTTATTACATTTCAATTTTTCACCAAATATAAAAAAATGCATCAAAATTTAGAGTATGTCGTACAAAATTTTGAAAGTTACAACAAAAAACAAACGCTAAATAAATGTTTTTCATTTATTTAGCGTTTTGCTCTGTGATCCCGTGGGGACTCGAACCCCAATCAAAGGAACCGGAATCCTTCATTCTATCCATTGAACTACGGAACCAAATGCGTTGCAAAGATAATAAAAAAAAGAAAAGGGGAACCATGTCCCCCTTTATTTTTTAGAATTAATTAATGGGGTTTTTTCGTACTACCGTAATTAATTCTCAATGAATTTGCTTTACGTAATTCCTGTTTGATATCGGTAACGACACCCATCGTTACATTTTTATCTACTTTCAGGTTATTGGTAATGCTATTTCTGTCTTCCTCTTTACGACTTTCACGTTCTGAAACCACAAAAGCTCCCAGTTCCTCTAAAGTTGCGAAACGATCGTTCAACTGGATTCGGGGTTCGGTTCCGTAAGCACCTTGATATTGAGGAGTTGGTTTACCTACATAAATATTACTTACGAGTGATTTCTTTTCCAGTTTTACGGTTTCTGTAGCCTGAGGCATCGCATTGGCAACCATTAGGGAAACTTCACGCATCGTGGTACTCACCATGAAGAAGAACAGCAACATAAACACGATGTCAGGTAAAGATGCCGTTGAAATTGCGGGCGTCTCTCTTTTACCGTCTTTTTTAAATTTTGCCATTATTTTTTCCCTCCTATGTTTTTAGGTTCTGCTTCAGAAATCTGCATCGGAACAACTTTTCTGACTGCTTCTTTTTGGTCTTCATTCAGTTCATCAAAGTTTTTACCCCATTTCTCGTTGGCTTTTCTGTTTCTCAATTCATTATAAGCGGATGTCAACTGATCTTGTACGGCGATGTACATTTCATATGACGTTCCTTTATCACTCTGAAGAGAAACAATACCCTTCGAAACTTCCACGGGACCGAAAAGATCGATCGTTTTAATTTCTTTTTGGGGTAAGTCTTCGCTATTATTCGGATTTAGAACAAATTCGATTGTCCTGTCTTTCAGGGTAGAAACATCTGCCAATTCTCCGTTGATCGCCAGCTGATTGTTCCGGTTTACCAAAACCTGCAAAATATTCCGTTTTGCATATTTCGGGGCTTCGGTATTATCCGGCTGATAGGGCGGAAGTCTTCTGTATATACCGGAATCCACATTCATCGTCGTCGTTGCCAGGAAGAATACAAGCAACAAGAATGCGATATCGGCAGTCGAAGTGGCATTAATTTCTGGTGTTTTCTTTGCCATATTCCTTAGTTTTATCTCTATTCCCCGAAGGGAATAGTATTATTTCATTCTTCTGTAAATTTCCGTTCCTAAGATAGCTAAAATAGCTGCTGCAAAAAGGAAATACATCGTATACAAAATCGTATCTGAGAAGATCAGCATGGATGGTACGTTATCAGGCCCCGTATAACCGACCAGTTTCATCGGGGTACCATCAGCCAGTGCATACCCGATCAGGATGACTACGACTACTCCGGCTAATCCGATAAAGCTTTTCATCGCTTGTTTCGGGCGGGTAAACAGACGAATCACCGGGAAGATAATAGCTGCAATGATTGCAATACCACACAGGATATATGCCCAATTCAATAATGTCGATGTATATACAGGAGTAGTGTACGGCTGATTCGGTACTTCACCTCCGAACATAAACAGCCCTAACAATACTACTGTAATGACGAACATTACGATTGTTACAAGGTTGAGTATTTTTTTACTATCCATGGTTTATTTGTTTTTTTGCTCGTATTTAACCAAAATGTCTAACATGCTTACAGAAGCATCTTCCATATTGTTTACGATACCTTCTACTTTCGATACACAATAGTTATAGAATACCTGCAGGATCATAGCTACGATCAAACCGCCTACGGTCGTAATCAATGCCACTTTAATACCTCCTGCTACCAGTGCCGGGCTCATATCACCTGCTGCCTGAATCTGGTCGAAAGCCTCGATCATACCGATTACAGTTCCCAAGAACCCCAACATAGGAGCCAATGCGATGAACAATCCGATCCAGGTCAATCCTTTTTCCATCAATCCCATCTGTACCGATCCGTAAGAAACAACTGATTTCTCAACCATGTCGATTCCCTGATCGTAACGGGAAAGTCCCTGATAGAAAATACTTGCTACAGGTCCGCGGGTATTGCGGCAATATTCTTTTGCTGCTTCAATACCACCGTTGTTCAGCGCGTCTTCAAAACCAGCGATGAATTTTTTGGTGTTCGTATCGGAAAGGTTTAAATAAATAACCCTTTCAATTGCGATGGCCAAACCGAAAATCAAACACAATACAACACAAGCCATAAATCCGGCACCACCTTCGATGAATTTCTGTTTGATCGCTGCATGCATTGAAGTGCTTTCAATTTGTTCGTCATCGATAGAAACTGTTGTTTGCTCGGTTTGAGCTGCTGGTGCTGCTTCGTCTTCCTGAGCCATTAGTTTTGATGCTCCAATAGTAAGCATTCCTAAAACTGCTATTAGTGCAAATAATTTTCTCATGATCTCTTTAACTGATTTTTAGTTTATAAATAATTAAAATTTAACTCTCAAACTTCAGGCGTACCCTTGCAAACCTTTGTATTCCCACAGGACGCACCAAAAGACGCGGCAAGGTACAAAAAAAATGTTAAAACCCAATATGATTCATGGTTATTTCTCCTTTTATTGATGAATTTAAGTATTTTTTTATTTCGTTAGCGTCACGGTATTTCTCCAGCAGATACATCATTTTGCAGACAGCAGCTTCCATCGTAATGTCATATCCACTTGAAACCCCGTAGTTTAATAACTCTCTGCTGGTCTCATAACGGCCCATTTCTACCGTTCCTCCCTGGCATTGGGTGACGTTGTATATGATGATGCCTTTTTGGGAGGCTTCTTTAATTTTTTCTAAAAAACAACGGTCGGTCGGAGCATTCCCCGAACCATAAGTCTCCAAAATCAGTCCTCTTAGACCGGGAGTTTGAATAACGGCATCTATTAATTCCGGACGAATGCCTGGAAATAATTGCAATATGGCGATGTTGGTATTCATTTCCGTAAATGCACCAATCGGCTCTGTCCGGGGAGTATAATCGATGGCTCCGTAATTATAGTGAATATGAATACCGATTTCTGCTAAAGGCGGATAGTTGAACGATTGGAAAGCATCGAAACTCTCTGCATTGATTTTGGTGGTTCGGTTACCCCGGAAGAGTTTGGCTCCGAATAAAATACAGACTTCAGGTACAACTGCCTTGCCTTCGATGGTCGCCGCTGCAATTTCTAAGGCTGCAATCAGATTTTCCCGGCCATCGGTACGTATGGTGCCGATCGGAAGCTGTGAACCTGTGAAAACAACCGGTTTGGTCAGGTTGTTCAGCATGAAGCTCAGGGCTGCGGCCGAATAAGCCATCGTATCTGTCCCGTGCAGAATGACGAATCCGGAGTACTGATCGTATTTGTCCAGAATGATTTGGCACAGGTCGGCCCAAAGTGCCGGTTTCAAATCGGACGAATCGATGATCTCCGGTAAAGTATAACTGTTGATAGAAAAACCGAATTCTCTGATCTCAGGAACTGCTTTCGCTATCTGCTCGAAATCGAAAGGACACAATGCCCCTGTCGCCGGATCGTTGACCATTCCGATGGTTCCGCCTGTATATATTATCAATACCGATTTTGTCATTGTCATATCAAAGTTTATCGATGACCCCTCACACGTTTTCGCACTGCAAATTAAACAAATTCAAAGCATTTTGTGTCGTTATTTCTTCAATTTTTTTTGTCTCGAGACCCGTTAATTCTGCAATTTTTTGAGCTATTAACGGAATATAACTACTTTCATTTCTTTTTCCCCGGAAAGGGACTGGAGTCAGGTAAGGAGAATCGGTCTCCAGCACGATGTTTGCCGGGCCGATTTCACGTAGGGTATCTGCCATCTGACTCTTTTTGAAGGTAACGACTCCTCCGATTCCTAATAAATACCCCATGTCGATTGCTTGCCGGGCTTCTGCTGCATTACCCGGAAAACAATGCAGAATGCCACGGGTATAAGGATGTTTTTTCAGCACTTCGAAAATCACCTCCAGAGAGTCACGGGAATGAATGATTACCGGCAAACCGGTTTCTTTTGCTATTCCAAGCTGATGTTCGAATGCTTTGATTTGTTCCCGGTAATAACTTTTATCCCAATATAAGTCTATACCACATTCCCCGATGCCGTAAAAGGTATGGTTGCCCAAAGCTTTTTCTACCTGGGCCAGTTCTGTTTTATAGTTCTCGTACACAGAAGTGGGATGTAGCCCTGCCAAAGGAAATAACATCTCCGGGTGTCGGGCTGCCAGATCGAGCATCCGGTTACGCGATTCACTATCGATGTCCGGGAGAACGATGTAATTCACTCCCGCCTCTTTGGCACGTTGTACGACAGCTTCCCGGTCTTCTCTGAATTCCTCTTCGTAGATATGTGAATGAGTGTCGATGTACATAAATTTGAAGCTAAAAATGATTAGCTGAAAACTGAATGATTTTGCGGAAACGAAGATAATAAAAAAAGCGCACACCCTCGAAGTGTACGCTTTAATTTTCAGGTAATCGTTTTTTCAGCTTTTAACTTTTACCTTTAACTTTCTATACGTGTCCCTGAGCACACATTGCTTCAGCTACTTTTATAAAGCCGCCGATGTTAGCACCTTTCACGTAGTCGATCTTGTCTCCCTCCTTACCGAATTTAACACAAGTATCGTGGATATCTTTCATGATCTGAGACAGTTTCTGGTCAACTTCTTCAGCTGTCCAGCTATATCTCATTGAGTTCTGGCTCATTTCCAGACCTGATACGGCAACACCACCTGCGTTAGCTGCTTTACCCGGAGCGAAAGTGATATGAGAATTCAAATATTTAACAGCTTCAGCTGTACAACCCATATTGGAAGTTTCTACAACCATCTGGCAACCGTTAGCAACCAATTGTTTTGCATCTTCTTCGTTCAATTCGTTCTGAATAGCACACGGGAAAGCGATATCACATTTTACTTCCCATGGTTTTTTCTTAGCGAAGAATTTAGCTCCGAATTTAGCTGCATACGGTTCTACAACGTCGTTGTTGCTTGCACGTAATTCCAGCATATAGTCGACACCTTCCTGAGTCAGACCTTTTTCGTCATAGATATATCCGTCCGGTCCGGAGATGGTTACCAATTTGGCACCCAATTGAACGAGTTTCTGTGCAGCACCCCAGGCAACGTTACCGAATCCCGAGATAGCGACAGTTTTACCCTTGATGTCCTGGCCTTTTTCTTTCAGCATGTGCTGAGCGAAATATACCGTACCGTAACCGGTAGCTTCCGGACGTACACGTGATCCACCGAATTCTCTTGGTTTACCGGTCAGTACACCTACGAATTCGTTCCGGATTCTCTTATATTGTCCGAACAGATAACCGATTTCACGGGCTCCTACACCGATATCACCGGCAGGAACGTCTGTGTCGGCGCCGATATATTTGCAAAGTTCAGTCATAAAGCTCTGGCAAAAACGCATTACTTCATTGTCTGATTTTCCTTTCGGGTTGAAGTCCGAACCTCCTTTACCACCACCCATAGGCAGCGTAGTCAGAGAGTTTTTGAAAGTCTGCTCGAAACCTAAGAATTTCAATCCGCCCAAAGTTACCGACGGGTGGAAACGTAAACCTCCTTTGTACGGTCCGATAGCACTATTGAATTGAACGCGGTAGCCGCGGTTGATTTGTACTTCACCTTTGTCGTCGATCCATGGAACACGGAACATGATTACTCTTTCAGGTTCTACCATTTTTTCGAGGATCTTATTGGCCTTGTATTTCGGGTTTGCCTGATAGGTATCCCATACAGTTTCAATAACTTCTTCTACAGCCTGGTGGAACTCTGCTTCACCTACTGTTTTTGCCTTTAAGGCTTCCATGAATTCTTTAATTTCTGGTCTCATGTGTATAATTTTTAGTATGAGTTAATTCAAACGTTTTCGGATGTCAAAATTATCTAATTATTTACGATATCAAAACTTTTTGCAGTTAATTTTTTATTAACAAACCTTGATTTTGCTTTCGGATTGATAGTTGGAGATATATCCCTGCTGATAATCTGTTACTAAAACTGAAATTAGTACTTCGGCGGGCCCTCTCGGAGTGATAAAATTACCGGAGAGAATACTTTTTGCCTGCCAGACCGATTATTTTCCCTTCCAGTTCGAGTTGCAATAGGATAGCCGCTAGTTCACTACTTGGACGCTGGGTCAACTGGCATAATTCATCGATATGCAGGGCTCCATTTTCACTTAAGAGCTGAATGAGTGTATTCCCTTGTTCGTCGTCGCTGAAATTCGGTAAGATCGTTTGTTGTAGTGTCGTTTTTTTTATCGGGTAACCTAAGAGGTGGGCCACGTCGGTGGCATTTTCGGTTAATGCGGCAATGTTTTCTTTAATCAGAAAATTGCAGCCTGCCGAATATTTATCTTCCGGACGTCCAGGGAAAGCCATGACTTCCCGGTCGTATGACATGGCCAGGCGCGCTGTGGCCATAGCTCCTCCCTTTATGGCCGATTCGGCTACCAGGGTTGCATGACAGAGACCCGCAATAATCCGGTTGCGGCGTAAGAAATTGCTCGGATGTATATTCGCCGTGCAAGGAAATTCGCTGATCCAGGCCCCGCCGGTCTCCAGAATCTGACGTGCCATGCTTTTATGGGTCGCCGGATAAATCATGTGTAATCCATGTCCCAATACGGCTAAAGTCGTCAAGCCGAACTTCAGGGAAGCCCGGTGGGCCGAGGCGTCGATGCCATAAGCCAATCCGCTGACCAGGACAGGACGACAACCCAGATTCACCAGGTCTTCGACCAGTGCCGTCACTCTGGCTTCACACCGGGACGATGCATGTCTTGTCCCTACGATGGCCAGATATTTATTTGCCGGAGAGGACTTTAACTTCCCTTTATAAAAAAAGACCAGGGGAGCATCGGCACATTGCCGGAGCAATTCCGGATAACACCCGTCTTCGATTGTGCAGATTTGTATCTCGTGTTTGTCCAACTGTTCTATCTCCGCTTCTGAATTTTGTATAGCCGTTTTCCGGTTAAAAGTGTCCGTGGGTATATTCAACTCCCGATAGAGCTGATTCAGCGCTTGGTCGCTTTCGAGAAAAAAACCTTCCAGACCTCCGCATCTTTCGATCAACGGGAGGTATATGCAGCTATTCAGCTTGGGTAATAAACTGATCGCAATGCGGGCTTTCACAGAGCTATTTCGATTCATGGCTAAAGAAGATTTAAATGGATCCGTATTTAACAAAGTTATGAAATATTATTGAATTATACTTCTTAAAAACAAGATATTATTCCGTAGCTTCGATGGGCAGAGAAGCTGATTTCTTTACTTTTGCCGTTTTCTCCGATTAATATTGGAGTTTTGCTTTTTCCTTTTTATTTTTGGCAAAATTTGCAGGTATATGAACAATATAATTTTTACCCGTGATATCCGGGCGGATTTACAATTGAAGCTGGCGGACTTCGGTATTGCAGATATTTTCGTACTGGTCGATAATAATTCCCGTAATTTTTGTCAGAGAAGTTTCGAGGATTTCGGTATTCCTGAAGAACATATTATTACAATTCCTGAAGGTGAACATCACAAATCTTTAGAGAGTGTGGCTGAGATTTGGCAGGTATTGTCCGATCAGGGGGCCCGGCGAAATGCTGTTTTGGTGAATGTGGGAGGAGGAGTGATTACCGATCTCGGTGGGTTTGCTGCTTCTTGCTTCAAACGGGGAATACATTGTGTGAATATACCGACGACACTTCTGGCTCAGATCGATGCGTCGGTGGGAGGAAAGACCGGCTTTGATTTCAATGGATTGAAAAACGAAATCGGTAGTTTCGCTATCCCCGATTGGGTACTTATCGATAATCATTTTTTAGCTACTTTGCCCGAACGGCAGATTATGTCAGGATTTGCCGAAATGCTGAAACACGCTTTATTAGCCGATGAAGAACATTTGGCTGAAGCGATGCAGGTAGATTTTGCCGGAGTGGCGGAAGAAGATTTTTTGAAGCTGATACGTAAATCCGTTGCGGTGAAAGCGGCTATTGTACAAAGTGATCCCCGGGAAAAAGGATTGCGCAAAGCATTGAATTTCGGACATACGGTGGGGCATGCTATCGAAAGTGTCGCTATCCGCCGTGGACTCGATATTTTCCATGGAGATGCTGTTGCGTACGGCATGATTGCCGAATTGTTCCTCTCCGTGCAAAAACTTGGTTTCGATGAAAAACATTTCGAGGCGGTAAGGAAGTTTATCCGCGAAAAATACCCGGTCTACCATCCTGTAGCCGAAGCGGACGAATTATATGAGCTGATGCTGCACGATAAGAAAAACGAACAGGCAGGGGTTAATTTTACACTCATACATAAACCCGGCGAATTTGACATCGATAATTATTGTAGCCGGGATGAAATTTTCGAAGCCCTTAAACAAATTTAATGGGAAGGGGAATGGATATAACTTTGGATTTCAAGTCGAAACGGGTACAAGGTACGGTTACTTTGCCTGCCTCGAAAAGTATTTCCAATCGGGTGCTCATCGTCAATGCCTTGGCCGATAGTGAACTACCGATAGAAAATCTCGCCGATTGTGACGATACGCAAAGTATGGTGCGGATACTGTGTAGTGAAAATAGCTATTTTGATGTGGGGCATGCCGGGACAGCGATGCGTTTTCTGACGGCTTATCTTTCAAGGATTATCGGGAAGTGGGTACTGACGGGATCCGAGCGGATGAAACAAAGACCCATTCGGGTGTTGGTAGAAGCTTTGAACCGATTGGGAGCACGGATCGGGTATCTTGAAAACGAAGGTTTTCCGCCATTGGAGATTTACGGTTCCCGCTTGGTGGGTGGAAGTATAGATATTCCGGCTTCTGTCAGTAGCCAGTATATCTCTGCTTTATTGATGATCGCTCCTTATATGGAAAAAGGATTGGAAATCCGGCTTACCGGCAAGGTAGTTTCGAGTTCCTATATCGATATGACTTTGCAGATCATGCGGGAGTTTGGAGCCGAAGTCGGTCGGGAGGATACTGTGATCGGAGTGAAGCCGGGAGAATACCGGTCTGTTCCTTACCGGGTAGAATCGGATTGGAGTGCTGCTTCTTATTTTTATGAATTGCTGGCTATCGCCGGAGAAGGAGAGATTATCCTGACCGGCTTGAAAGAAAAAAGCATGCAGGGAGATTCCCGTCAGACTGTTGTGTGGAGGAAATTAGGGGTTCGAACCTGCTATGAGGGAGATTTAGTGAGATTATCGGCCGCAAAGCCTGAAATCGATCGGTTGGATTATGATTTTGTGGAAATGCCCGATCTCGTCCAATCGTTTGCTGTGGCTTGTTGTATGCGGCGTATTCCATTTCTGTTCCGGGGAGTGGAGACCTTGCGGATTAAAGAAACCGATCGGATCCAGGCGCTGATAGAGGAATTGGGCAAATTGGGTTATCTGTTGAAAGCTGAAGGAGATGGAGCCTTGATTTGGGAAGGGGAACGGACCGGGGGGCAGACATGTCCCCGGATTGCGACTTATCACGATCATCGCATGGCCATGGCATTTGCTCCTGCAGCCCTGAAACATCCGGGATTAGTTATTGTGGATAAAGAAGTCGTTTCCAAATCTTTTCCCCGTTATTGGGAAGCACTGGCCGGATGTTTTGGGACGAAATCCGGATATTCGGACTCTTAAGATCTTTTAGCTTTGAAAAATTGTTTCACTATTTCACTGCATTCCCCGGTTAAAATGCCTGAGGTGATTCGGGTTTTCGGATGCAATACGGGAGGGGTCAGACGCGAGTATCCCCGATGAGGGTCGGGGGCTCCGGTCACTAATTCGCCGAGTTGTGCCCATGATAATGCACCGGCACACATGGTGCAAGGTTCCATCGTTACGTACAGCGTGCATTCATTCAGGTATTTACCTCCCAGATAAGAGGTTGCCATCGTGATGGCGAGCATTTCTGCATGAGCGGTGACGTCATTCAGTTTTTCGGTTTCATTATGGGCCCGGGCGATAATTTTTCCTTTACATACGACGACGGCTCCTACAGGGATTTCTCCCTCCTCTGCGGCTTGTCGGGCTTCCTGCAGGGCTTTATGCATATAATATTCATGTGTCGTCATCGGCTACGTCGGATCTGTTCGGTCGGAAAAATTTACCATTCAGCAACTTTTACCCGGCAAAGTTAAGGATTTTTCCCGGATCACCGCCCGGAAAGCCGGTCTTTTATATCAATCGTTTGAGTATGATATTGAGTGGATTGTAATCAAAATATTTGGGTAGCAGATAAATTATTCCTAATTTTATCATCCCGAAACAATGGGACATATGAATTGCTAGTTCATTAATCATTAATAATAATTTTATGCAGACGATTGACACTTACAATTTTCAAGGGAAAAAAGCATTGATCCGTGTGGATTTCAATGTACCCTTAAATGATAAATTCGAGATCACCGACGACACCCGTATGCGGGCGGCTATTCCTACGATCAGGAAGGTGCTTGCCGGCGGCGGTGCTGTTATTCTGATGTCTCATCTGGGACGTCCGAAAGGGGTTGACAGTAAATATTCGCTGAAACATATTCAGAAACATTTAGAAGAATTACTGGGACAACCGGTCAGATTTGCGGATGATTGCATAGGTGAAAGTGCCAAAAAACAAGCTGCTGAATTGAAACCGGGAGAAGTATTACTGCTCGAAAATCTGCGTTATTATGCAGAAGAAGAAGGTAAACCCCGTGGTTTGGCTGACGATGCCTCCGATGAAGAAAAAAAAGCTGCAAAGGCAGCGGTCAAAGAATCTCAGAAGAAATTTGTCGCCGACCTGGCTTCTTTAGGTGATGTTTGGATCAACGATGCATTCGGTACCGCCCACCGGGCTCATGCTTCTACCGCTTTGATCGCAAAATATTTCCCCAACGATAAATTATTCGGTTATGTGATGGAAGGTGAACTGAAGGCGGTCGACAGTGTGATGAAAGATCCGAAACGTCCTTTTACCGCTATCATGGGGGGATCTAAAGTTTCTTCTAAAATCGACATCATCATGAACCTGATGGATAAGGTGGACAACCTGATCCTGGGTGGAGGGATGACCTATACCTTCAAGGCTGCTTTGGGGGGACATGTCGGAAGTTCTATTTGTGAAGCCGATAAGCTCGATCTGGCGCTCGATATCATGCGTATTGCCAAAGAAAAAGGGGTTAATCTGGTATTGTCCGATCAGGCTGTCATCGCCGATGGTTTCAGCAATGATGCGAATACCAAATTGGCTGATCCCATGAATATTCCGGATGGCTGGGAAGGATTGGATATCGGTCCGGAGACTCGCGAACGTTTTGCTAAAGTAATCGAAGAATCCAAAACGATTCTTTGGAACGGTCCGGTCGGGGTATTCGAAATGCCCAAATTCGCCGAAGGTACCAGGGCTATTGCCGAGGCTATTGTGAAAGCTACTGAAAAAGGTGCTTTCTCTCTGATCGGTGGTGGCGACTCTGTCGCTGCTATCAACCAGTTCGGACTGGCCGACAAGGTCAGCTACGTATCTACCGGTGGAGGTGCCCTTCTCGAATACATCGAAGGAAAAGAATTACCCGGAATCACTGCTATCCGCGGAGAATAATCGTGACTTCGATAAAATAAATGAGCGTCCGTTGAAGTGCGGACGCTTTTTTTATGTCATTAAGGTCGGATTTTTCAATTATATATTTTTACTTTTGTAGGAGTAAAACTAGTTTGTTATGAGCACGATGATTCAGGTAACAGAGCCGACGATGGTCCTCAATGAGGAAGTGTGTAAAAGTAATATTGCCCGGATGGCGGCCAAAGCGAAAGCAGCCAATGTGGTATTCCGGCCACATTTTAAAACTCATCAGTCCCGGGAAATCGGTGAGTGGTTCAGAGCGAGCGGAGTGGATAAGATTACCGTTTCTTCATTGAACATGGCTATGAAATTCGCCGAATGGGGATGGAACGATATTACGGTCGCTTTTCCGGTAAATTGTCTGGAACACGAGAAAATCAACGCTTTAGCAGCTAAGATTCGTTTGAATTTGTTATTGGTCCATTCCGAAGGAGCCCGGCAATTGTCCGAATGCCTGAAATATCCGGTAGGCGTATATCTGGGAGTAGATACCGGATACCATCGGGATGGGGTAGACGCCGGTAACTATGAAAAAATCGAACGGATCATGAATATTGTTGCTCCCGATGTGAATATCAAATTCGAGGGTTTCCTTACCCATGCCGGACATACGTATAATGCCCGTTCTAAAGAAGAAATTTTGCAGATTCATAAAGACAATCTGCGCATGCTTAAAAATATCAAAGAAAGATATATTGATCGCTATCCTCAGCTCAAGATTTCTTTAGGGGATACGCCTTCCTGTTCATTGGCCGATCGTTTTGGTGTGGCCGATGAAATTCGCCCCGGAAACTTTGTTTTTTATGATGTAACACAATTGAAAATCGGTTCCTGCGACTGGTATAATATCGCTTTGGCAGTGAAATGCCCGGTGGTGGACATCAACCGGCACCGGAATGAGGCGGTGATTTATGGGGGGGGAGTACATTTTTCTAAGGATAGGATCGATCGTCCCGGTAATCGTCCGCTTTATGGGATGGTTGCTGAAAACCATAACGATTATTGGGGAAATATTATTTCGGGTGTGGAATTGGTGTCCTTGTCCCAGGAACATGGCGTAATGCATTGTACGGACGATTTTCTCGATCGGCTTCATGTCGGGGATGTTGTCACCGTATTGCCTGTGCATTCCTGTATGACGGCCGATCTGATGAAAATTTACCACATGAACGACGGGAAAACTGCCGCCCATATTTAAAGCATCATGGAGGATAAAATTAAAGTTGCCGGTGAAATAGCAGCTCATACTTATTCTTTGAGTGAAAAAAGCCTTTGCCGTTTGGCTGCTATCTTAGAACCACGGAAATTATTGAAGAATGAATTATTTCTGAAAGAAGGCGATGTCGCACGTTCGATGGGAGTCGTCGAACAAGGGATGGTGAGGCAGTTTTACCGGAAAAAAATCTGGAGATTACGGAGCATTTTACATACGAAGGCCATCTTTTCGTATGTCTGGAAAGTTTTATTCGTCAGATCCCGGGACAATTTTATGTTGAGGCACTCGAGCCTACTCTGATCTATGAAATACCTTACGGGCCTTTTCATGAACTCATGCAACAGGATCCCGAAATTTTGCGGGTATATTGTACCATCCTCGAAAGTTCGTTAATCATTTCCCAACATAAAGCGGATGCCCGCAACCGGCATTCTGCTTTCGAACGTTATCGGCGTCTGGAGTTCGAACACCCTCAGATCGTCCGGAGGGCTCCTCAGATTCATGTGGCTTCTTTTTTGGGGATGAGTCCTGAAACCTTAAGCCGGATACGGGCTGGTAAGATTTCTTGATACAGATCAAGAAATGTCCTGCCGGAAAGTATTTCAGTATCGAAAACGTTGTAAATCGGATCGAAATACAGAATTTTGCACTGTTTTTAAATCTTGTGCTATGATAAAATACTGTATTTTTTCTATTTTTTGTTTTCTTCCCTTTTTGATTTGGGCGGATGAGTTACCCCAACTGGGTAAGGCTCCTTTGGAAAAAGTGATTCAGGCCATGACGGTCGACGAAAAGATCCGGTTGTTGACCGGAACGGGTGAGGTGGCCGAAGATATTTTGGTTGCCGTGGGCGAAACCGATAAAATTGTGCCCGGTGCTGCCGGTACCACCTATCCCATTCCCCGGCTGGGTATTCCGGCGATGGTAATGGCCGACGGTCCTGCCGGACTTCGGATTTCTGCCCGGCGTGATAGTTGTCCGCGAACATTTTATTGTACTGCTTTCCCTGTAGCTACTTTGCTGGCTTCGACCTGGAATACGGATTTGGTACAACAGGTCGGGCAGGCCATGGGTAACGAAGTGCTCGAATATGGTTGTGATATTTTATTGGCACCTGCTCTTAATATCCACCGGAATCCTCTGTGTGGCCGGAATTTCGAGTATTATTCCGAAGATCCTTTCCTGACAGGTAAAATCGCAGTAGCTATGGTAAAAGGTATTCAGCAAAACGGCGTAGGCACGTCTGTGAAACATTTTGCCGTCAATAATCAGGAGACGAACCGGATTGCTAATGATGCGATTCTCTCTCCCCGTGCGATGAGGGAGATTTATCTCAAAGGCTTTGAAATGGTGGTGAAGGAAGCGAATCCCTGGACGGTAATGTCGTCGTATAATAAGATCAACGGCGTTTATACCTCCGAGAGTTATGATTTACTGACGACGATTTTGCGTAAAGAGTGGGGATATCAGGGGATGGTGGTCACCGACTGGTTCGGTGGACGCGATGCCGTCGGGCAGGTCCAGGCTGGAAACGACCTGCTGATGCCCGGGAAAATTCGCCAGCAAGATAGTATCCGCCAGGCATTGAAGACAGGAAAACTATCTATGGCCGACGTCGACCGGAATGTACGCCGGGTGTTGGAGTTGATCCTGAAAACGCCCCGTTTTAAAGGATATCCCTATTCCGAACAGCCTGATCTGAAAGCACATGCTTCGGTTACCCGTGAAGCTGCTGCCGAAGGAATGATTTTGTTGAAAAATGATGGAAAAACGTTACCGTTGGCCGCTGATGTGCGTGATATTGCCGTTTTTGGAAATACTTCTTACCAGTTTATTGCCGGAGGTACCGGTAGCGGTGATGTCGAAGAAGCTTATTCTGTCTCTTTGGAAGAAGGATTGACCGGAGCCGGTTTTATCCTCGATAAGGGCTTGAAACAGCATTATTTGGATTATATCCGGGCTGAAGAGGCTAAAATCGATTGGAAGAAATACAACCACGTCACTCCTCCCCGTATCGTGGAATGTACTTTAGACGAAGGGTTGATCCGGCGAAAAGCCGAAGAAACGGATATGGCTATGATTACCATCGGCCGGAATGCCGGAGAATACAGTGACCGGAAAGTGAAAGACGATTTCGAGCTTTGTGCCGACGAACGGGAAATGCTGGAAAAGGTAACCCGAATCTTTCATCAGGAGGGTAAAAAGGTAGTCGTCATCCTGAATATCGGGGGAGTGATCGAAACGGCTTCCTGGAAAGACCGGCCCGATGCAATCCTGTTGGCTTGGCAGGGGGGACAGGAAGGTGGAAACTCGGTGGCCGATATTTTATCGGGCAAGGTGAATCCCTCCGGTAAGTTACCGATGACTTTCCCTGTCCGTTATGAAGATGCCGCTTCCTCTGAAAATTTTCCCCTAATCGGCGATGAGGAAGCTCTCGATATTTACCGGGAGTTTTATACCGGGCCTAAAGGTACCGACCGGCCGAATATCGACTTTACCCGATATGAAGAGGGGATCTATGTCGGTTACCGTTATTTCGATAAATATCGGGTAGATGTTTCCTATCCCTTCGGTTTCGGCTTGTCGTATACCGGATTTACTTATAGCAAACCTCGGTATTTGCGTACAGAACAAGGATATGAATTTTCCTGTACAGTGACCAATACCGGAAAGATACCGGGAAAAGAAGTGGTACAGTTATATATCGCCGCTCCCGGAAAAACAATGGTTAAACCACAGAAAGAACTGAAAGCCTTTGCCAAAACGAAAATATTGGCTCCCGGAGAGAGTGAGGTCGTTCGGTTGGTTGTCGGTTTGTCCGAACTGGCGTCCTTCGACGAGCAAGCTTCCTGTTGGGCAGTTGAATCCGGTCGCTATCTGGCTATTTGGGGGAGTTCTTCCCGGGATTGCCGTTTAAAACAATCTTTTACGCTTCGGCAAGCCGTGACGGGTGAAGAGGTGCATCGGGTTTTATTACCCGTACGACAACTCGAAGAGTTGTATTGAGTTCGACGGAGAAACGGGCCTGCCGTTTTTGGTTTTTCGTTTACTTTATTACCTTTGCTGTGATAATGAACGATTTGACAGGATATATTAAATCCGGACAGTTAATCAAAGAGCTGAAAGCAGGCGAAGAGTCAGCCTTTGATTTTCTGTTTCGCAGCCGGTATAAAAAATTATGTCGGTTTGCCTGGGCCTTTGTCGGCGATTATTCCGTAGCTGAAGATATCGTTCAGGAGCTTTTTTCGAATATATGGCGCAAAAAGGAAACTATCGATGAACGACAAGCTATCGATAACTATTTGTATGTTTCGGTACGGAATGCCTGTTATACTCATCTTCGTGTCAAAAAACAGAACGTAGAACTGTCTGCATTATTAAATGAAGCGATTGTTCCGGATTGGGAGTGTGACTTTGAATCTCCGGTATTACGGACAATCTGGAATGCTGTAGAAGCACTTCCGCTTCAATGTAAAGGAGTCTTCAAATTAGTGGTCCTGGAAGATATGAAATATCGGGAAGTGGCCGATTGTATGGGGATTTCGGTAAATAGTGTGAAAACCCAGATGAAAATAGCATATAAAGAATTACGGGCCAAGCTGGATCGGAATCAAATGCTCTTATTATTCTTTCTTTATAGATATCTTGATAAAAAATAAAAAAATGTTTTTTTTTCTTCACCCTGTTTTTCCTTTTTTTAGTACTATACTTAAAAAGATAAAAATATGGGTACTATTCCGGATCGGATTTTTGAATTGATCGTGCTTCAACTGGATCATGAACAGACAGCAGACGAAGAAAAAGAATTAGCGGCCTGGTTGGCAGAGAAGAAAGAACACCGGCAGTGGTGGGAGAGTTATCTTCAGATACGTGCTCAGGCTAAATTACTGGACCGGCCTTTTTCTGCCGATACGGAGAAGGCTTTGGCAAAAGTGAAGGCTTCCCGGCGTTTTCTCCGGGGAAGTAAAAAAGCTATCGCTTGGGCTGCTGTCCTGGCTTTGCCTTTGTGTTTGGGATTATGGTTGCTTTTGCAGGCAATGCCTGGGGAGGAAAATCGGTTATTCAGCGAGGTTGCCCGTCCCGGAAAAGAAAAAGCTATTTTAAAAATAGCTGCTCAGCGGCCCATTCGCCTGGATGGAGAAATAGATACGCTGATTATTACAGAAAATGGTACGAAGATTAAAACAGATGCCGGTAATATGCTGAGTTACCTGATCGATTCTGCCGGTTATAAAACCGCCCAGGAAGAAAATCAGTTGATCGTTCCCCGGGGAGGAGAGTATCGCATTACCTTGAGCGACGGTACTCGGGTATGGTTGAATGCTGCGTCGGTATTGACTTTTCCTCCGGTTTTTGCCGGGAATGAGCGGAAAGTGCGATTGGTAGGGGAAGCTTTTTTCGAGGTCACTCCGGACACGGCTCGTCCTTTTATCGTAGCTACAGCCCGCATGGATATCAAAGTATTGGGAACCTCTTTTAATGTGTCGGTTTATGAAGATGAAGAAACCGTTCACACCACTTTGGTAAAAGGAAGCGTAGAGGTACAGCCTGTACAGCAGGAAGCGATAATGCTCAAACCGGGCGAACAGGCTTGTCTTGCCGGAAACCGAATGACTGTCAAAGCAGTGAATACCCGCCAGTTTACGTCCTGGATAGACGGTAAATTTATGTTTTGTAATACAGCCCTGGAAGAAATCAGTAAACAGATCTCCCGTTGGTATGATGTAGATATCTTCTTTAGTAGTGAACAGGTGAAAACAATCTGTTTCACCGGTGCTATTTTACGTTTCGAACCTTTGGAAGAGTTGATTCGCATGATCGAAAATACCAGTAACGTACGGTTTAGTGTTAAAGGCAAGACTATTGTAATTTCCGAACAAAAATAATACCGGAGAAATTTTCCCGATTTCCCCGGTAATTGATAGCAAACGCCTTGTCCGGATTTGGACGTTAGGGCAAGGCATATTTACTAATATAATTAACAAATTTATGAAAAAAAATCATGACTTGGGGCTATTTCCCCGGAAATGGCTGAAAAAAATCTTATTTATCATGCGGTTGACAGTCTTTTTCTGTTTGGTGTGTATGTGCAATTTATCCGCAAATGTTCATGCACAAAATATCCGTTTCGACCTGAAAATGGAGAATGCTACCATTGAACAGGTATTGAACCGGATATCCGAATCTACTAAACTGGATTTTTTTTACAATAACTCCAGGATAGATGTATATAAAAAAATCAATGTAGACCTCAACAATGTGAGTGTAGAAGAAGCTTTGAGAGCCATATTCAAAGGCCGGGAGGTGAAATTCGACGTGACGGACAAGTTTGTGGTGATCCACCGGGTGAGTGAAACCGGCGATCGGAATATGCCTCAGCAAGCCCGTGTTATCCGGGGAGTGGTGAAAGATACGAAGGGAAGTGTTTTACCGGGTGTGACCATTGTCTTGAAAGGAACGCATACGGGAGAGGTCACGGATTTTGAAGGAAAATTCAACCTCGAACTTCCACAGATGGAAAATTTGATCTTGTTGTTTTCATTTGTCGGTATGGAAACTGCTGAAGTAGAAATTCGGGACGACAAACCTTTAGTCGTGGTGATGAAAGAAGATGTTCAGGCGATAGATGAAGTGGTAGTTACCGGTTACTTCGATAAAGCGAAAACTTCTTATACTGGTTCGGCAGTATCGGTAAAAGGCGAAGATCTGAAGAAGATCAGTCCGACCAATTTATTTAAAGCTTTGCAAGTGAACTGCACTCCAAAAGTTTTATGTCTAACTTTCGGGGTGCAGTTCATTTATGGCTGAACCCGAAATCTGCAAAGGGATTTTCACGGTATCGTAGCCGATGGTAATACGGTCCATATTTTCAACGAAAGTATAGGTCCGGGAAGCTTCTCCGAAATAAACCGTGGGCGATTCCTCGTACATGGTGATTCCTTCCTTTTCACAAGAACTGAATAAGAAGGCCATTACGCCCAGGCATCCGATAAGTATATTGTTTTTCATGTGATTCTATTTTAAAGTTGGATTATTATTTATCATTTTTATAATCTTCCCGGCCTCCCATTTCTACTTCGTTTTTAGGAAGCGGAAGGATGAAGGCTGCATCGCCTCCTGCTGTTGCATTCGGGATAGGAAGTCCCAGACGTTTATAATAATAAAACATCTGTCCTTCTCCGATATATTCTTTCTGCCATTCCTTTAAAATTTCCTGCTCGATTTCGTCACTGCTCAACGTTTCCGGTAAATTGTATTGGATATCCAGTCCCCGGGCCTGACGTACGGCATTCAGCATCTCGACGGCTTTCTTTCCTTCGTTCAGCCGGTTATAACATTCGGCCGCATAATGGAACATCTCCGGCTTCCGGATCAACGGCATTTTGTTTTTAGCTTTGGATTGGGAGTTGGGTACTTCCTTGAATTTTAAAAATAAAAAATGAGCGTTGTCTACCTGATCGTAAAGTGCCGCAAAACGTTGATCGTTGTTTCCGCCTGAAGTCACTTCGAACAGGGCTTTTGCACGTGTCCCTGAGTGGAAGAAATAGTTCGTATTGTCAGAAACATTGATGCCATGTTCTTCCTTATATTGTTCGATATAAGTTTTAAGCGGTTCGTACATATTGTGGATATCCAGGTTGAAAATATGTTCCACCGAAAAGGATAGATCCCGCCGGGTTAATTCGGCATTGATGACATCACTGTCCAGGTTTACCCAGCTGATGGGCTGTTTGTTACCTGTAAATAAAGATACCCGTTCCAGGGCTTCCTCATATTTTCCTTCCCACATATACACCCGGGCTTGGGTGGCTCTGGCTGCATAGTAATTGAAACGTCCCCGGCGATTGTCATAAAAATGATCGTCGTTAGGAAGTTCATAATCGTCTTCCTGTGCTTGCTGATGGTAGAGATCATAGTAAGAAAGTAATTCTTCCGCTTCTTTCAGGTCGGTGTGGATGTATTGCAATACTTCGCGTACCGTTGATTGTTTGGTCATCTCTTTACTGTATTTCGTTACATAGGGAATACATAACTTATCCAGATTCGAAGGCGTGTTTTTCAGATCTCCCCAACCGAACATCCTCAGCAGATCGAAATGCAGAAAGGCCCGTAAACCGAGTGCTTCTGCTTTAATATTGGCATAATTGGTCGGATGAAGTACTTGTTTCCGGTATTCCAGGTTTTCCAATATAGCATTCAGGTTGGCAATCACCCGGTAGGTCTTGCTCCAGATTGTATTGATCTTTGTTTCGACAGAAGAGGTGGAATAAGAATATAATTTAGCTTGTTGGTAAGGGTGGAATGAATTGACAAAATCATATTGCTGTGCCAGTACCTCCAGGAAGGTATAGGTCAGTTCCTGACCGTACAGCGAACTCTCGCCCATCAGCATATAGCAACCGATCAGGGCGTCTTTGAAGCCTGATTCCGATTCGAACATCTTGTCCTGTTTTACCTCCGTTTTGGGTTGTACATCCAGCCATTCCGAACAGGAGCAGAAAGAAAAAGTCAGGAAACCGACTAAACTGATATATAAAAAAGTTTTCATATCTGTTATATTGAATTTTACCATAAATTATAAAGTAACGGCCAGCGAGAAATTAAATTTCCGGGCAAACGGATAACTGGTACCCCGTTCTACCTTTATGCTCGAAAATTTATGTAAATCGTTGACTGTACAGCGGAGTATGATTCTTTCCAAGCCGATCTTCTTGACAAAGGCATGCCGGAAAAAATCATAGGACAACTGAAGGGAGGAGATCGTCAGTTCGTTGTTTTTTTGAACGAAACGGCTGGTGGCATAAGTTGTCGGAGAGGCTAATTCGTCCGAACTGGCAACATATACTTTCCCCAAAGCTTTATAGGGAGCCAGGTCTCCCGGTTTTCTCCATCTTCCTGTAAAAATCCGGCGGTCGACATTACCTTCCAGATCGGCATTTTCAACTTTGCTTACCAAGGTTGCGTTGTACATTTTTGCACCCCATTTATAGGTGCATACAGCATTGATACCGAATCCCTTGTATTCGAAGCTGATCCCTGCATTTCCGTTTATTTTGGGAAGAGCGTCCCCGCATACCACCTGTTTGTTCCCGTCATAGGTAAAGGTACGGTAATAATTACCGTTTTCATCGGTTACGAGATAGATTTCCTGGCCGGTAGCCGGATCGATACCTAGAGATGGTACTGCCCAGATGGCGTCCATGGATACACCGTCATAGTATTTGTTGAGCGGTTTATTACTTGACGTTGCCAATGCTGTTTGTTGTTCATTATAGGATTTCATGGCTTCCGAGATCTCTTTCAATTTGTTTTTATTGTGTGACATCATCACCGAAAAACGCAGGTAAGAACGGTCGGCCGGACGCTGCCAGGCAATGGCAGAAAGTGAGAAATCGATCCCTTTGTTCTCCACTTTACCGATATTTTCCTGTACGGTGGTAAATCCGGTGGAAGGTAAAAGGTCGATGGGATTGACTGTATTGTTGGTTGTCTGAAGATAATATTCGAGACTCATCGAATAACGGTTTTTAAAATTGAAATCCAAACCGAAATTGTATTCCATTTTCTGTTGCCATTTTAAAGTCTCGTTTCTCATGCTTTTTAACTGGGCACCTAACAGATTGTTGTAATGGCTGTCCAGGAAATATTCGTAAGAAGCGATGGCATTATAGGCGGCAGTGCTTTGCGACCCGGTCGATCCGGCAGTCGCCCTCAGCCGGAGCTGATTGATTTCCGTGTCTTTCAGCCAGTTTTCGTTATGTAAGTTCCAGCTGGCTCCGACACTCCAGAATTCTCCCCAGCGGCTGTCGGCTCCGTATTGGCTCGAAGCACTTTGGCGGAAGGTTCCGTCAAAATTGAGCCGGTTGTTGAAAGAGTAGTTGAGCGACAAGTAGTAACCGATCTCCCGGGTTGTCGATTCAGTGCCTTTGGGTTTACTGTCCTTGGCATACTGACGGGCAAAAATAATGTCGTTCATTTTGTCGCTCGGAAATCCTTCCGCATTGTGTTCGTTGGTGATCATCTTTTTTTCTCCCAGGTTAAAACCGGCATTGGCGTAAATTGTATGGCCCGGAAGAAATTCCTTGTTGTATTGCACATCTACCTTTCCGTCCAGATTGCTCGATTCGCCGTTTATCAATTGGTAAGACCCTTTCCGGTATTGGTCGTCATCTTTAAAGTCTCTGAATTTTAGGTGGTTTGCCGGATAAAAGGTGTCTTCGCGGTTTCTCGTTTCAGATAGGCCTAAACGTCCGGTGATTTTCATGCCGGTGAAGGCAAACCATTGTATTTCGAAATTATTGGTGAGATCGATATACTTTTTTTGCAATAAAGTGTTGAGCTGAGCATTATATAAGGGATTAGCCTGAAATTCGATTTCTTTATACCAGTTGTTTACCATAACGCTATTCCCGGTTTCCAAATGGGGTACGATATTTTCCGAGATTTGTCCGTATTGATCATAGGGAGTGTAATAGGGGTTCAGCTTGGCATATTCTTCGAACGAGCCATAAGGCGAATCCTGGGCTACGTTCGATGTTACGGTTGTCTGATTCCGGAACAGGAATTTTTCCCGCCGGTAGGAGAGGGAGATTCCCCCGGATATCGTCGTACGGTCCGATCCTTTCATTACCCCTTTGATATTATTGTAGGAGAGATCGATAATCGCCCGGAGTTCCCGGTCACCTAATTCTACAGATACCCCGTGTTTCGTTCCTACCCCCAAACGAACGGGTTTCGACAACCAGTCGGTGTTGATGCCCGAGACTACTGCCGATAGTTTCTGATTGTATATTTTCTGGGCCATTCGTTGATTGTCGTAGTTTGCATCTTCGTCGTCGTACATACCGAATTCCTTTTCGATTTCTAATTTTTCGGCGGCATTACATAAGTCGTAAGAACTGAGATCCGGAGCTTCGATCTCTACACTTCCCTGATACGTTACCCGTAAATCGCCCGAAGGGTTTTTTTTTCAACTCGATGACAATCACCCCATTGGCTGCTTTCGAACCGTATATGGCTTTCGCAGAAGCATCCTTCAGGATCGTCATACTTTCGACACGGTCCATATCCAGGTCCATTATTTTTTGTATCGAAACTTCAAATCCATCCAATACAAAAAGAGGGGCATTCGGGTCGTTCCCATAGGTCGCCTTCAAATCGGTCTCTTCCATGTTGATCGAGGATTTTCCTCTCAATACCATTTCCGGTACCGCATTCGGGTCCGATCCCAGGGCCATGTTGTCGATAAATAGAATCGACGGATCGAGATTTTTGAGTGATTGCAACACATTCGAGTTCCCCACCCGTTTCAGCTCATCGTTGCTGATGGTTTTCACCGATCCGGTAAAAGTGTTGGCTTTCCGCTCGAAAACACCGTTCACGACAACCTGTTCCAGCGTCTGCGAGTCTTCTTTCAGGATGACGTTTAATGTCGGGGCTGTTCCCACTTTGATTTCCTGGGTTTTCATACCCACAAAAGAAATAACCAGGACGGTATTGGGATCCGAGGGAATGGTAATGGAAAAATTACCGTCGATATCCGTGACTACACCTAAAGTTGTGCCTTTCACTTGAATGGTTGCTCCGGGGAAAGAGCCGCCCTGTTCATCCTTAACGGTTCCTTTTAGGGTGCGCATATTTTGCGTTTGAGGAAGAGCGGTCGAAGTGGTTATTTTTACATCGGTATTGGCACACACTGCTGAAGAAATCAGTAGGGGTGCGATAAACAAATTGCATGTTAAGCACAGTCTAAGCAGCGATCCCTTGGGGACTCCCCGCCCATAACATTGTTTTTCTTTCATAAACGTTCGTTTTTTTTCGGTATTGTTTCAGAGACAAAAGCGAAAAACGAAGGACAGAAAGGAAAAAAGGTGTAAGCTGAAATTCCGATAGGTGAAAAAGGGCGGGTGTGAAGGTTAAATGAAAAATAGATACTGATAATAAGTGAGATATAACAAGAATATTGATTAGAGTATGCGCTAGTCAATTAAATGATATAAACGAAAAAGGGATAAAAATATCCTGTAATCTGCTGTATATTATAATGCTTTAATATTGAAACTTTATAACCAAAAAAAACGAACGTTTTATTAGTTGAATAACATAATTTTATAACATTCCCGAATCGGAAAATTATTCTGTTTCTTTATCGGATTATTCCTTGGGTTTTCATCGTTTATTCTAATAAACCGTCTGATTATCAGTTTCCTTTCAGGGCTTCACAATAACGATGAATTCCGTGTATTACGATTTCAATTTCCTCGTCATCCAATACCTCCAGTATTTTGGATATCGTTTCATTAATCGAATCTGTTGCTTCTGCAAGCCGGGACTCCCCTGCTGCCGAGAGGGTGATCACTTTCCTCCGTTTGTCCTTTTCATCCTGATAGATATCCACCAAGCCGGCTTGGACTAACTTTTTTATATTTCTACTCATCGTAGAATGTTCGACATGAAGAAAATCTGCTAATTCCTGAATAGAAAGACTTATATTGTTCTTTATATGATAGAGGATATGCCGCTGACTGAATGATAAGCCCGCACGATGTTTGAATAAACCCAATTCCTTGACCAGTTCATAGTTCAGTTGGCGGAGTATATCGATATAGTTTTGCATCATGTCGTTAATAAAGGTGTTTTTATATATGTATCAAACATGGATCTTCTCTCTGCAAATATATGTATTATGCATATAAATCCAAATAAAGTTTGAAAATTTAACACAAATAATTTAAAAAATCCAAATTTTCCGGCTCAATTGCGCGAAAGTACCCGGAATCGGTTGCGTTTACCGAAAAGAATAAACACATCGTTGGCGTTGACCACAAAGTCATCGGATACTTCTTCGAGAAGTTCCATGCGTAAATACCCCTTTTCTTCATCCCGGTCATAATGTTTTATAGCGATTAATTTGAGCGAGAAATCTTTTTCCAGTTTGATATCTCCCAGTCGTCGTCCGACAAAAGCAGGGGGAAGCTTCATTTCATAAATATAATAATCCGGTGATACCTGATAAGAATAGATTAATGTAGTTAATTCGGTTTTTGTTGCGAAAAAATCGGCATATTCTTTTTCGAGTTGAATGATTTCCGTTATACCCATTGCTTCCAGAACCGTTTTATGTAAGGTAGAAATAGCCCGGACAATAATACGTTTAGCTCCGTTTTGTTTAAGAATAGCCACGGTCAGTATAGAAGCTCCTGCATCCTTACCTAACGAAACGATATTCAGGTCTGCATCTTTCAACGGTAAATTGCGGGCAGCCTGTTCGTTGTTGAGGTTCAGGCAGATCGTATTTTTAATACTATCTTTATATGCATTCACTTTATCTATATCTTTATCGACCCCGATAACTTCATATCCCATGGCCGTCAACCGTTGAGCCAGCGCCATCCCGAAATTCCCCAAACCGATGATAATACATTTCATAACAAAAAACAAAAAACAAAAAACAATAAGCAATAGGCTAAAGGCTATAAGCTAAAGGCTAAAGGCTATAGGCTATAAGCTAAAGGCTATAAGCTAAAAGTAAAAATGAATAACAATAATGTCTACGTATATTTTAAAAATGAGTTCCTTTTCTTTTCCCCCTTTTAGTTTCCTCCTTTTCTTCTCCTTGTCCCTCGTTTCTTGCCTTTTTCTTTTCGCTTTTCGCCTATAGCTTTTCGCCTATAGCCTTTGGCCTTTAGCTTATAGCCTTTAGCCTTTTTAAACAATCACATTCTCCTCCGCATAAGTATAACTTTGTGAACTTTGCCGGGGAATAAGTCCTGAAAGTAAAGTGATCAATCCCACTCTACCTACGAACATCGTCAGGCTGATGATGATTTTTCCGGCCGTATTCAACTGGGAGGTAAAGTCGAGGCTAAGGCCTACGGTACTTATCGCCGACGTTACTTCGAATAAAATTTGGGTGACCGATCCCTCCGGTACCCAAAAAGCCACCAGGCAGGTGGCGGTTCCGATCCACAGGATAGATAATAATATGATTGCATGAGCCCGTCGCACGTTTTCCGATGGGAGTTGACGTTTAAAAATTTCGATTTTTTCTTTGCCTCTCAGCGTATTGATGATATTCTTCAACGCAATAGTAATCGTTGTTGTTTTTATCCCCCCGCCGGTAGATAAGGGCGAAGCGCCGATCCACATCAATAGGAGAGTCAGGAACCAAGTCGACGGCAGGAGAGAAGTCAGATCGACTGTATTAAAACCCGCAGTGCGGGGAGTCACTGCACTGAAGAAAGACACCGCCAGCTTTCCTCTTAATGGAAGCCCTCTCAGGCAATTGTTGTTTTCAGACAACCAGAAGAGTAAAGTTCCTCCCACAAGGAGCAGTAAAGTTGCCGTAATGACAATACGGGTAGTGGTATTCACAATTCTTACATGCGACGGCATACGCTTCGAAGAGCCGGTAAGCCGGTAAAAAAGGTTTCTGACTTTATGATTTACCAGTTTACCGTAATTGAACAGGATGGGAAACCCGATCCCTCCCAATATAATCAGGGTGGCTATCCAGCACTGTAAGCCGTATAAATCCCGGATACCCGGATGGTACAAATTGCCCGTTAAAGTTGAAAAGCCGGCATTGCAAAAGGCCGATACGGCATGGAAAATAGCAAAAAATATCTTATTCGGTATAAGGGAGGGGGAGAGATCCCGGATCTCCCACCACAAGATCCAGGCTCCGATAGCTTCCACGATAATCGTCGTGAAAAGTGTGTAGAAAAGAGTTCGGAAAATATTATTCATCGATTCCTCGCTCAGGATATTTTTTAAAGCCATTTGATCGTTAAAAGAGGTTTGGGTGAAAAAAGACAAAGCGATAAAACTGGTGAAAGTCATGACCCCGATCCCTCCGATTTGGATCAGCAAAAGGAGAACCACCTGACCTGTTGTAGTAAAAGTGGTGGCCGTATCGACAACCGTCAGGCCCGTAATACACACGGCACTCGTAGAAGTGAACAGGGCATCGATAAAACTCAGCGATCCATGATGCGCTTTCGGTAACATAAGCAGGAAAGCACCTGTCAGGATGATGGCCAGGAAACTGTAGACAAACGTCATTTCAGGTCTTATATGCCGTTGTAATCCCGTAACTACCACTTTCGAGAGATGGATGATGCTTATAAACAACAAGAGAATATGGGTCAGGATATGATCTGTTTTTTGTAACCAGTTGTCGGTGGGAAAATGAGCCGGTGTTTGGGTCAGGATAACGAATAACAAAAGTGCTAATACGATAATCTCTATCCAATATCCTTTCTCTTGCCAGATCTCTTTGGGATCCAGAAAGATCGTTGCGATACTGCCGAAAAAGAAAATCCGGATGATGATATTGAATCCCTCTGTAACGTATCTTTTCCCTGCCTCACTGATCGCATAACCGTATTCGTAGGCCATCAGTACGATCGTTGCCACTGAAGCGAGGATAAATAAAATACGGATCAGCTGGACGGTCGCTTTTTTCAGGATACGTCGGAGATTGTTGAGTTTATATCTGAATTCGGTAGAAAACATATATACTGGGATTTAATATAAAATGAACGGGATTATATCAGAAAGGTTTTCTTCCGGAATTGTTTTTCTTTGTCAAAATTTGAATGAGTATATATTATTACGTCATTCTTTCTGCTTTTAATCTATAGCTCTGTTTTTTTTGTTCTTACGGTATGGGGGAAAAACAGATCGTTTTATTGAATTCTGTTGCATTTAATTACCGGGTGCGTTTTTCAAGATCCTGATCAACTTTTTGAATAATGCCATAAAATTTACTGAACAGGAAAGTATCTCGATGGGATACTGCCTGTCCGATAACCGGGAACTTTATTTTTAGGTCAAAAACCGGTATTCGGCCGTTTGGTCAGACTCGATCCTTTTGTTCAGGGGATAGGTTTGGGATTGGCCATCTGTGAAATGATCGTCCGGAAAATGAAGGCCGGATCGGTGATGACTCCCAACCCGGCGAAGATGTCGAATTTTGGTTTACCTTACCGTATAAACCTGTCCAACCCTCCTGAAAATAGGCTTATTTCATAAATACAAAATATACGGCCATTACCAGACATACTCCCGCTGCCAGGTGATTCCATTTTAATGTTTCTCCCTGAAAAAAGATCATCGTGAAAATGGCAAAAATGATAAGGGTAATCACTTCCTGGATCACTTTCAGCTGAACAAGTGTAAACGGTCCGCCATTGCCTTGAAAACCGATACGGTTGCCTGGGATTTGGAGCGAATACTCGAAAAAAGCCATTCCCCACGATATCAGGATAACACCGATGAGCGGCCAGTTGTTGATCACTTTCATCTCTTGCAACTTTAAATGTCCGTACCACGCAAAAGTCATAAAGATGTTCGAACAAACCAGTAATAAGACGGTATATAACCCTTTCATAGATTCAGGTAAAAATTAAAACTAAAAGATAATGAATTGAAATCGTTTCAAGTGCCGCAAAATTATATCTTTTCTGATTTACTTATTCTTTTTTCTCATCTGTTTTTCATTTTTGTTTTCTATCTTTGTTGAAGGGTCGATTGTTGCGGCTTGCTCTTTCCACCCTTTTACATTTTTACCTTTTACTTTAAAGTTATGTCGAATACGGTTCATAGTATCGAAATCCGGAATCTCTGGAAGAAATACGATTTTTTTTGGGAGAATCTCAATCCCGATGTGAATATATTGATTGGAATCAATGGAAGCGGTAAGACGACCTTATTCAATATCATCGATTCCATCATGATGGCTGATGTAAAACGATTGAGAATTTACGGTGTCGGGGTAAAGATTACCATCGACGATTATACCGTCGATTTCCAACAGAAAATGACTGCAGGAGAGTTGAAAACTGCATTGAGAAACGTAAAATATCAAAAAATCAGTACTTTCGACGTTCCGTTCCGGGACCGGCCGAAAGCCGGTAAAGAGTATAGCCAGTTATATAACGAGCTGCATACTATTGTATACGATATCGGCGGGTCCAATCCTTCTTTCTCGGATTATCGGTTGAAAGCGACTAATTTCCCTGAAGAAGCCGGCCGGATTAATCAACGCATCAAAACACTTTTTGAGACGGTCGACCGGCTTTTTGCCAAAACACAGAAGACCATTCAAATCGATCCGCATACCAATCATCTGATCTTTATCGACGATGGAGAAGTGATACCGCTTTACAAACTATCATCCGGGGAAAAGCAGTTGTTGCTGATTCTGATGCGTGTATTCCTGATGGAAGAACAGCCTTACATCCTCTTGATGGACGAACCTGAAATATCTTTACACATTGAATGGCAATATAAATTATTCGAAGAAATCCGCCATCTGAATCCCAATTGTCAGATCATCACTTCCACCCATTCTCCCAGCCTGTTCGGCGATGGTTGGGGAGATAAGCTGGTATTTGTGGAAGACTTGATAAAGGTAAAAAGCTAAAAGCCAGAGGCTATAAGCGATAAGCTAAAGGGTGGAAAGTTAAAGTAGAGAAGATATGATACCGTTATTAAAAGATAAAAGTTATTCTTTTGCTGTTGAAATTGTACGCCTGGTTCAGTACTTACAGCAGGAAAAGAAGGAGTATGTGCTAAGTAAACAAATTTTGAAAAGTGGTACGTCTATCGGGGCATTGATTCATGAAGCCGTTTTTGCTCAAAGTGATTCGGATTATTTAAATAAGTTGGCAGTGAGCTTAAAAGAAGCGAATGAAACGTTGTATTGGTTGAATTTATTACGGGATACCGATTATATTCATATTGATTTATATGAAAAATTAGCTGAAATTGTTAAAGAATTAATAGCACTTTTAGCTTCGTGTGTAAAAACTTTGAATAACAGACTAAAGTCAAAAAATAGTTAATAGTACTCAGCCTATAGCTCTTTGCTTTTAGCCTATAGCTTTTTGCTTATTTTTTAACTTTTTACTTTATATTTTATGTTTGGTGCTCGTGCTGAGAATCCCTCTCGTGCTTCGCATTTTGCTAATGCGGCACGGCGTTTTGCTCTGGATGCGAAAATGTTTCGCTGTAGGGCGGCTGTACATGTTGAAAACAAAGACGATATTGCTTTCTGGGGAGCTGTACTGAAACATTTCCGGCCGGACGATAAGTTTCACTTCATTTCCGGTTCACGGAACGAATATGGACGGGAGACTTGTGGAGTTACCCAATGTTTGAAATATTTTGATTTCCTGAGTCCCGATTTCTTCATTTGTATCGACAGCGACTATCGTTATTTGTTGAGGGAAAGAAAGATTGATGTCAAACATTTCGTGCTTCAAACTTACACCTACTCTTTTGAAAACCACCACTGCTTTGCCGATGGCCTCGACGATGTGTGCAGCAGAGTCACCCACTTAAAAAATACGGTATTCGATTTCCGTCGGTTTCTGAGTGACTTTTCAGCCATCCTGTACGATCTTTTCATATGGCATCTTTACTTTCAGAATGCCGATCCCGTGCTTTTCAGCCAGTTCGAATTCGATGCTTACATCAGCTTGTCCAATTCCAAAGCTTTTCCTTTGGTATACGACAACGGGGCCCGGGCGTTGGATGAACTACGGATGAGAGTCGAAAGAAAAATCAATTACCTCGGACGTAAATATCCCCATGCCGATCTGGCTATTGTTCGTGAAAAATACCGCGAATTGGGATTAAAACCCGATAACGTGTATTTCTTTATTCGCGGTCACAACCTGTACGATTTGATTTCGATCGTATGTAAAGAAGTTTGTAAGGCTATGCTGCGCACAGCAAAGAAAAACAAAGTTGTCACCCACGATATGGTCAGTGAGTTGTATCGCAGACGTAACAATCTCGACTACGAATTGCGACAGAACATAAAATACGGAGCTTATTTCCCGATCCGTAAACTAGAGCAGGATATTCGGGAGTTTTTGGGAGAAAATTGACCGGTGCTTTGATAGCACTATTAGTTTTCCTATTTTTGGATGAAAATCTGTAAATACGAACCATGAGTGAATTCGATATAAGAAACACCGATTTAAAAGAAACCGAAAAAGAGTTCGAGAGGGCTTTAAGGCCGTTGAATTTCGGCGATTTCCAAGGTCAGAAAAAGATTGTCGAGAATCTCGAAATCTTCGTGCGGGCTGCAAAGATGAGGGGCGAATCGCTGGACCATGTCATCCTTCACGGGCCTCCCGGACTGGGGAAAACGACTTTATCCGCCATTATTGCCAACGAATTGGGGGTAGGCATCAAAATTACTTCCGGACCGGTACTCGATAAACCCGGAGATTTAGCCGGACTATTGACCAACCTGGAAGAGAACGACGTGCTCTTCATCGATGAAATACATCGTTTGAGTCCTGTGGTCGAAGAATACCTGTATTCTGCTATGGAAGACTACCGCATCGATATTATGATCGATAAAGGACCTGCAGCCCGTTCGGTACAGATACAAATCAATCCGTTTACCTTGATCGGCGCTACTACCCGTAGTGGGTTACTGACCGCTCCCTTGCGGGCTCGGTTCGGTATTAATTGCCATCTGGAATATTACGATACCGACATCCTTTCCGGAATCATTTCCCGTTCTGCCGCTATCCTGAATGTGGGGATTACCGGTCAGGCTGCTATGGAAATCGCTTCCCGGAGCCGGGGTACACCCCGTATCGCCAATGCATTGCTGCGCAGAGTGCGCGATTTTGCAATGGTCAAAGGTAATGGAAGCATCGATCGTGACATCACCCGTTATGCACTCGAAGCATTGAATATCGATAAATACGGGCTGGATGAAATGGACAATAAAATCCTGCTCACCATTATTGAAAAATTTAAGGGAGGACCGGTGGGCCTGACGACGATTGCTACTGCTGTCGGCGAAGATGCCGGTACCCTGGAAGAAGTGTATGAGCCCTTCCTGATCAAAGAAGGGTTTATCAAGCGTACTCCGCGCGGTAGGGAAGTGACCGACTTGGCTTATAAACATTTGGGGAAAACCCGTAGAAATGACGGTGGGGAACAAATGACGCTTTTTTAAGGGCATAAGGGAAAAAACAAAGGGAGAAAACTAATATTTTAACATTTGTTTTAGAGACCTGCCACAGAGCGAATTTAACAAATCGACCTTCCCTCTAGTAAAGTGTTAAAATCGGCTAGTGTTATGAAGTAACGTTATAGGTTAAAGTGTGTTAAGTGTGCAAAGTGTTAAATTTGAAGTGTTAAATTTGTGGGTATGAGAAAAAAACAGATTATCATACTAGGTGTGGTTTTAGGTCTGTCATTGTTGGGATTGATCTTTACACAGGCGAGGTATTTTCAAACGGCTTTTCAGTTGAAAAAAGCACATTTTGATTATCTCGTCAATAAATCTATCGACCAGGTAACGACTTATTTAGAAGAGAAGGATAAGCAGCAGATGGCCGAAGAAAAGAAAAACGAAATCCACCATCTGGGGAAAAATGGAGTCGTCCATGAAATGCCCCGGGCTCTGGATTTACGTCCTGGGCTCAATGTAAAGAATGATATGAATATTGTCATCGATTACAGCCGCTTCCCCATCGGTTACGACGAAAGGATAGAGAATGTATGGGAACTGTTCGGACAGAAAGGCAATCGGAATCTCCAGAATTCTATCCAGAAATCCCGCCAGGAAATCAAAAACAGTCTGGGAAAAGAATATGATCTCGTGGTTAAAAAGATTCCCGAAATGCCCGAAAAATCGATCGAAGAACGATTGGATGGCAGCGATCTCAAAGAGATTATCGGTGAACGTTTAAGGAATAACGGTGTCAAAATTCCTTTCGAGTATGCGGTAAAAGAGAAAGGGGAATTTATCCTCATGTCACAAAACTTCTTCAATCAGCATTCCGATTACACCTACAACCGGAAAATGAGTTTTGGACAACAGCAGGAACCGGCCACCCTCTTTCTGATTTTTCCCGATCAGTCACATGATCTGTTGTCTTCTGTCGTCTTGTTATTGCCCAGTTTGATCATCACCATTTTGTTGGTGTTGTGTTTCGGATTCTGTATCGTAGTCATCGTTAAACAGAAAAAATTATCTGCGATCAAGAACGACTTCATCAATAATATGACACACGAATTTAAAACCCCGATAGCGACCATTTCTTTGGCTGCACAAATGCTTAAAGACGGGGCTGTGAACAATTCCCCCTCTACCATCGACCATATTGCCGGGATTATCCGCGATGAAAGTAAACGGCTCACTTTCCAGGTAGAAAAAGTGCTCCAGACCGCTTTGTTTACCGAAACCCGGATGAAACTGAAACTAAAAAATGTCAATCTCAACGAGGTTGTTGAAAATCTTGTGACAAAATTTAGCCTGCGTGTAGAAGATAAAGGAGGACAACTCTATAGTTATTTAGAGGCTGACCAGGATGAAGTTTATGCTGATGAGGTACACATCACGAACGTAGTATCCAATTTATTGGATAATGCGATAAAATATTGTACTAAAGTTCCGGAGATCAGTGTTTACACCCGGAATAAAGGTCAGGAAATAATTATTAGTGTGATAGACAATGGCATAGGAATTGCTGCGAAAGAGCAAAAGCTGATTTTCGAACGTTTTTATCGGGTTTCGACCGGTAATTTACATGACGTAAAAGGATTCGGCCTCGGATTATCCTATGTAAAAACTATCGTGGAAGCACACGGAGGGCGTATCGAAGTGGAAAGCGCTGAAGGAAAAGGAAGCCGATTTGATATTATTTTACCATTAACCTCAAAAAAACAAAAAGTAAAGAGAACTTTATTTTTCTAAAAGCGTATATTTTTCAGAGAATTTATTTAAAAACTAAATAGTTATGGAGGAGAAAATAAAAATTTTATTAGCAGAAGATGATACGAATCTGGGTATGCTCCTGAAAGAATATCTGAGGGCAAAAGGATTCGAGACTGTTTTATGCGAAGATGGGGAGGTAGCTTATGAAGCCTTTCTGAACCAGCCTTTCGATATATGTATCCTGGATGTGATGATGCCTAAAAAAGATGGCTTTACCCTGGCTAAGGAAATTCGCCAGATCAACAGCGAAATTCCAATCATTTTCCTGACGGCTAAAAATATGAAGGAAGATGTCCTGGAAGGCTTCAAATTAGGGGCTGACGACTATATGAGCAAACCTTTCAGTATGGAGGAGTTATTACTCAGAATCGAAGCCGTACTGCGTCGTTCTACCGGACTCAAACCTGAAGATGAACAGGAAATCTTCAAAATCGGTAAATTGACCTTCAACTCTAAAAAACAGACCCTGTTCGATGGAGAAGAAGAACAAAAACTGACGACAAAAGAGTCTGAGCTCTTGAAATTATTATGCCAGAATGTCAACAAAGTGCTCGAAAGAAATTATGCACTCAAAAACATCTGGGCCGACGACAATTATTTCAATGCCAGAAGTATGGATGTTTACATCACCAAATTACGTAAACACCTTAAAAAGGATCCTTCTGTTGAAATCATCAACGTTCACGGTAAAGGATATAAGCTTATTCTCTAAAAAAGAAATATTTTCTTTGCGGGTATTCGGAAGAATACCCGTTTTTTATTTGCTTTCCTTAAGGATAAAACTTTAACTTTGTATTTCAGAATAATCACATCGTTGTAACAGTTTGCACGTTGCGACTCTAATAACAAATCGATAGAAATGAAAATAGCTATTGCCTGTGACCATGCCGGTTACGAATACAAAGAAAAATTAGTGGCATTCCTTCGCCAGAAAGGTTATGAAGTAAAAGATTTCGGTACACATTCTGCTGAAAGCATGGATTATCCCGATACTGCCCATCCGATGGCTGCTGCTGTTGAATCCGGCGAGTTCGAGAGAGGGATCGCGCTCTGTGGGAGTGGGAATGGGATTTGTATGACTGTCAATAAACATCAGGGTATCCGGGGTGCACTCTGTTGGACGACCGAAATCGCCTGGTTGGCACGCCTCCATAACAATGCCAACGTATGTTGTATTCCTGCCCGTTTTATCTCCTTCGACGATGCTCAGGATATCGTCGAGCGTTTTCTGTCTACCGAATTTGAAGGCGGAAGACACCAGAGAAGAATCGAGAAAATTCCCCTAAAATAAGGATTTATATTCTGTTTGAAATAAACAACTAGCGGCTGTCTATCGGAAGAATCAATTTTTTTTCTGTATATGAGAGTTTGATATTTGAATAGACATGTTTTATTTGTTTATCATAAAAATTGAAGGTGGTGATTTTATTTGATTTTTTAGGATTTGATTTTAAATATTCGGCATTTGTAAAATGGTGACAGGGCTAAAAAGAATGGTTTTAATCCTTCCGGTGAATGGAAGTAAAGCACTGGTGATTACGGAAGAGAGTGGTTAAATAAAGGTTAAAGCTCCCTATTTTGATCCGATCACAATCGCAGTTTATTAAATTCGCTCATCTTAAACTAAAATTATAGTAATATGATGAAATTCTCTTTCCTTGCTATTCTTATAATGGCTCTCATGTCATGTAATAATGCATCTAAAACTACTGTACGGGTTCATCTCGACAAACCCCAAGGTGAAATCAAGCCTCAGTTGATAACCAAGGATTCTACTTACGTGATGGCTTTGGATTCGACGAATACTGCCCTTTTTGTGATGGCTGAAAACCTTAAGCCGGGTTACGCTACCGTTGTATTGGGTAGAATGCAGGTGCCGGTTTATGTTGAACCGGGCAAAAGTTTCGATGTTTCTGTAAAATTCGAAGGTCGTCGTATGATTCCTGCATTCACCGGTGAAGGCGCTAAAAAGAATGAGTACCTGAATAGTCCGGCTTTACGGTTTAACCCCGATTATAAGTTGGAAGAAGCTGAATTTTTGGCCTCTTTAGACGAACAAATAAAGAAATTGAATGAAAATTTGGATACCCTGGGATTCGACCCGCAGTTCAATCAGTTAGAGAAAAAAAGATTGGCTTATATGGTTTATGGACCGCTTCCTATTTATCCCCTTTATCATCCCTACTATGCACAGGCTCCTGATTTCAAGCCTACCGATGCTTTCTACAATAAATTGGTTTCTGCAATTACCGAAGATGAAGCTTTGATTGGTATGAATTGGTATCAGGAGGCGTTGATCGGTCGGGTTCAGGCGATGGCTGCTAAAGATCTGGAAGATCGCGATAATCTGACTTTCACGAAAAAACAATTGGATTACGTTGAACAAAACTTCAAAAATCCTGCAGTTGTTGAATATTTGGTCGATCAAATCGTTACCGCTTATGTGAAAGATTCCGGTGTCGATCATTTGGCTGAAGTTGCTCCGGTATATAGTGCTAAAGTTACCGATCCTGCAAAAAAAGCTAAATTCGACGAATTGTGTGCAAAATGGGCTAGAATTGCTGTTGGACAGCCTTCACCGTCTTTCAAATATCTTGACATCAATGGCAAAGAGGTTAGTTTAGCCGATTTGGCCGGAAAATATGTCTATATCGACACCTGGGCTACCTGGTGTGGACCTTGCCGGGGTGAATTGCCTCACTTGAAAACTTTAGAAGAAAAATACGGAAAAAAGAATATTTATTTCGTAAGTATTTCTTGTGACCGCGACAAAGCAGCCTGGGAAAAGATGGTAAAAGAAGATAAATTAGGAGGTATCCAGTTGCACAACGGTGGCGACAATACTTTTATGGATGCTTATATGATTACCGGAATTCCTCGTTTTATCCTTTTGGATAAAGAAGGAAAAATCATCAATGCAAAGATGACCCGTCCTTCAAATCCTGAAACAGCTAAAACTTTCGACGCTCTGGAAGGAATCTAATCAGCCGTTTTTCAAATCGGTTGTCCTCGAATGAATACCCCCTGAAAGTTTTATTACAAGCTTTTAGGGGGTATTTATATGTCGAAATAAATGAGTTGGTGTATTTTATAAACTCATTCTATTTATCTTTTAAGTTACTACCGTTGACTTATCTTCTACATTTTTGTAACTGTTCAAACCTCTGTAATTATTTAAAAACCTACATTACCATGGATTAGTGTCACTTCGTTCCGGATCCGTATCTTCTTTTAGGTTGGCAAGCCTTGGATTGTGGTTGGTAATCTCGATCCGGAATGTAGTTTCGTCAACCGGTACCGAAGATGTGCCGATCTGCACGGCGCTGATCGGTCATCTCCGGCTACGTTAATCTTTTCCCGGCTTTGCCGGAAAATTCTGTGTATATCGGTGGAAAATATCTTCCAGCTGATAAACTTCTGTATGCAATGCGATAATCGGACAGCGGCGAACGGCAGCCTCGAAAAACAAGGCTTCCCGTGGATCTTTCCCTTGGGGGGAAGTTAAACGCCAGCAGTTCGGAGCCTGTTGTGAGGTGTGAGTGAACAGTTCGCTTTTACTTAGCCAGTGTGTATCGCTTCCCGGGCTGAATTCAACGCGAAGTACCATCCCTTCGTCTGCATGTGTACAGATCTCTCCGATCGGTCGGTCCGCAACGATTTTTCCCTGGTTAATGATTATTACCCGGTCACAAATCGCTTCTACCTCCTGCATAATATGGGTCGATAACAACACCGTCTTCTTTTTCCCGGTTTCTTTGATCAAATGCCTGATCTCTTCCAGTTGGTTCGGATCGAGTCCCGTCATCGGTTCGTCCAGGATCAGAATCTCGGGATCGTGCACCAAAGCTTGCGCTAATCCCACTCTCTGCCTGTATCCCTTCGATAATTGTCCTATTTTTTTTGAATTTCCGGCTCGAGTCCGGTTCGCTCTATGATCGCATTCACCTTGGCTACAGGCCGGCCGACACGATAAAGCCGGGCCACGTGAAGCAGATATTCCCGGATATACAGATCCGGGTAGAGTGGGTTTTGTTCGGGTAAATAGCCGATAATCGCTTTGATTTTCAGCGGATTTTCACGCAGATTCATCTCCTTGATCCTTACTTCTCCCTGATAGTCGTTCAGACAGCCGGTAATGATTTTCATGGTAGTAGATTTACCGGCTCCATTAGGTCCTAGAAAACCGCATATTTCACCTTCTTCCAGCCTGAAACCGATATCGTCCAGCGCCTTTTGCCGGCCATATGCTTTACTGACATGCTCTAATATTACCGACATATTCTTTTCGATTAAACGCGACTCTGTTTTTATTTAAACCAACTGTTCACATCCTCATAATTCAGAATGTGGATGATCGTTTTGCCGTCTGCAGTGAAATTATGATGTTTACAGGCAAAAAGATTACCGGTCATTTCATTCATTTCCTCACAGCTGAGTGCCGTATTGTAACTGATTGCCGAGGCCTTTGCCAAAGCCAGTACCACCCGTTCTTTCATCTTCTCCCGGATACTGCCCTCCGTGTTTTTATAATGTTCGATCAGTTCGATCAGCACTTCCTTCGCCCGGGTATAAGATAAGTCCGGTGGGGTGGCATGTATGGCATAACCGTTTTTACCGAAAACATTTAATTCGAACCCTAAATATTCCAGGTCTGCAAGAATTTCTCCTACCAGCATAAAATCGCCTGCCGACAACTCCAGTATTTCCGGGAACAGACTCTTCTGCCCCGTTACCTTTTGCGTATTCAGGGTCGTCATATATTTTTCGAATAAGATGCGTTCGTGGGCTCTTTTCTGGTCGATCAGCATCAAACCGCTTTGTACCGGCGTAACGATATACCGGCCTTTCAGTTGGAAATAGCAATTCGTATGCGGTACCACCGGATTGATATTTTCGGTCATTTCCGGTATCGAAGTCTGAATCGATTCCTCCTTTTCCTTTAAGCCGTCGAATAAGATATCCCAGTTGGCCGGTGCTTTTTCCTGGTGAAAACTGCTTGCTGTGCGACTGGGATGTTCGAAATCCGAATCCTGTGGATTAAGCTTACTGCTGCTGTAATTGAAAGGATTATAGTTCGGATTATAGTTGATTCGCGGAACATAGGGGGCTGCTGGCTTCTCCGTAGGAATGAGTTCGATACTTCCAGCCGTATCGAAGTCCAGGGGAGGAGTGATATTGAATTTTCCCAGGGCTTCCTTGATACCTGCCAACAGGATTTGGAAAAAATCCGTCTCATTCTGGAATTTGATCTCCGTTTTCGTCGGATGTATATTGATATCGATTAAAGACGGATCCACCGTAAAATAGATGAAATAGGAGGGGATACAATCCACACCGATCAGTCCCGAATAGGCCTCCGTCACTGCTTTATGAAAAAACGGATGCTTCATAAAACGGTTATTGACGAAAAAATATTGTTCGCCATAAGTCTTTCGGGCTTGTTCCGGACTGCAAATGAAACCTTTGATATCTACCAGACCCGTGGCACAATCGATATTGATCAGTCTCGAATTGATCGACTTGCCGAAAATATTTACGATCCGCTGACGTAGTCCCGAAGGGGATAAGTTGTAGATCACATTTCCGTTGTTCGACAAACAGAAGCTGATCTCCGGATTCGTCAAAGCTACCCGCAGAAATTCATTGGTAATATTGCGCAATTCCGTCGTATCGGATTTCAGAAACTTCCGGCGGGCAGGAATATTATAAAAGAGGTTCCTGACCGAGATGTTCGTACCTTTCGGACAGCTGACAGACTCCTGATTTTTTAGTTCCGAAGCCGCGATAAAAATCGAGGTTCCCAATTCATCTTCTTCCTGCCGGGTTTTTAATTCCACTTCCGATACCGAAGCGATAGAGGGAAGGGCTTCTCCCCGGAATCCTAAGGTGTTGATACTGAATAAATCCTGTGCCGAAGCGATTTTTGAGGTTGCATGCCGTTCGAAAGCCATCCGGGCATCCATGTTCGACATGCCTTTCCCATCGTCGATCACCTGTATGATCGCTTTCCCGACATTCTTCAACACTACCTGAATATGCTTAGCTCCTGCATCGATCGCATTCTCCATTAATTCCTTGACAACAGAGGCAGGACGTTGTACGACTTCTCCTGCTGCTATCTGATTGGCTACTGAATCGGGTAAAAGATGAACGATATCCATATTGATTGATGTAGTTAAGCTAATGTGCCGTTATATGATAGGACAAAGATAATGGATATTTGTCAAAGTCCCAGAAATCGCAGGATACCGTCCGGATTCTTTACAAACACATAAAAGGCCATGATGAACAACAACGTCAGGATCATAAACAAACGCAGCGCATAATTGCTATTCAGCCCGTTACGGTTCGCCTTCCGTTTTTCATACTCCTGTCTGAATTGTCCTTTTATATTCGGGATATAAGTTTTATCGTCGTCCTTTAAGCCGAGTTCTGCTTTTACCCTGCGCTCCCGTTCTTCCCGTTCTTCTTTGGCAGGATCCCAGTAGCGGGGTTTCAGATTGAATCTTCTGTATTCCGGTTTTTTAAATATCAAAAACATAATTACTACTGATTTTCAAGGTTATGATTTAAATCGTCCGATGGGGTAGAAGCTGTCGATGGTTTCGGACGTCCGCCGAAATGTTGCCCTATCCATTTCGGTACGATAAAAACACCTACGAACAGATAAGGATAATAAGTGATCAGACGCCATACGATGGCCATAGCGATCGCTACACCGGCTCCTCCTCCTATAATAAAGGAACCCAGATATTCTTTAAATACGAATTCGGCAAAACCGCTTCCTCCCGGAGTCGGACTGATCAGCATCATGATCCACATAATCAGTTGCCGGGCAAAAATCAGAAATTGAGTCGCCCAATCCGTATCCTTCAATACAAAAAAGGCCATTAAGATCGCATTCACTACCCAATACCGTGCCGTCCATGAAAAGAAAGTGGCTCCGAAAGTCTTCAGCCAGAAAGAAAACGGCATATGACGCAATTCGTAAGAGTTACGGATGATATCCGAACCTGCTTCGTTGGCACTGTGCCGCCATTTGCGTAAAAGCTTTAATTTGAAACATTTCATCAATAGATATTTCAGCCCCCGGGGATTCTTGAAAAGTCCGTAACTCAGAATTAAAAGATATACCAGCTTGATCGAATAGCCGCCCACTGCAAACCAGATCAGGCTTTTGCTTACTCCTGAACTCACTCCCGACATCTCCCACAACCCGCTCGAATCCACGCAAAGCAGAATAATCGGAAACATCAGAATAAAATAAAGCTCGTCCAGAAAAGAAGTAGCCATGACAATAGCCGAGCTGCGTCCTACTTTGATCCCCTCTTTATTGACAAAAAGAATAGCGAGACTGGTACCGCCGATCGCTGAGGGAGTTACCGCCGAGGTAAATTCCCAAAGAAAAATAATCCGGATCGACTTGATCCAGCTCAAACGATCCCCCGAAAGAACCCGGATACGGATAACGTACCCCAGATCACGGATAAACATACACATCACTGCTACGAAAAGCCAGAACACCGAGCTCCAGCCGAAAGAAATTTGTTCGAAAGCAGTGAGATCGAATTCCCGGTATAGCATATACGACACAACGCCCAGACCGATAATGACCGGGTAAATGATCTTATAGGGACTGATCTTACGGGTTAGTTTTTTATCTGATTCTTCCATAAAACGAATAATAAGAATTCGATAAAACAATAAAGTCCATAAAGTTAATGGAAAGTTTCCTGATAAGGAATACCTTCGGTCATAAACTTTATGAACTTTACAAACTTTAAGAACTCTGGAGTGGAGAGTATCGGGGTCGAACCGACGACCTCTTGCATGCCATGCAAGCGCTCTAGCCAACTGAGCTAACCCCCCATAATTTTCTTTAACGCTGCAAAAATAGAATAATTCCCCAAATCCACCAAATAATCTTCGGAATTTTCTGATAAATCAACTTCCCTTCCTTATCTTCACCTTGATCGGATAATGATCCGAAAGCGTGATATCCTCCCGGATATAACCCACCGTATATAGTGTCGGGGAATGTAAGACGTAATCGATGCGGAAAGAGGGAAACTCTCCGATGTAAGTATTGCCGATGCCCCGGCCTTTTTCAATAAAACTATCCGTTAACTTCCTGCTTAATTGCCTGTAAGTATAGGAGAGAGGAGTATCGTTGAAGTCGCCGCACAATATCACAGGATAAGGGCTTCCGTCGATATGCCGTTGAATTTCCTCCGCCTGATGTGCCCGGTTTTTGTTCGCTATCATTAAGCGTGTCGTGAGATTCTTCACCCCTTCGGGGATATCGTTACCTTTCAGCCCTGAGCTGATTTCTTTCATAAATTGCCGCTCCTTCTTGCCCAGCTTGTAGGATTCCAGGTGAACACTGTACAACCGCACCGTATCTTTTCCTAGCTTGAAATCTCCGTAAATACAAGAACTGCTGTAACCAGGGGCGAAAGTCAGGTGTCCTTTGTGCAGAATCGGGAGCCTGGAAAAAATAGCCATATCCTTCTCGATATAATAATAGGGGTAGGTATGCAATTGTTCGATTACCGTTTTCCGTCGGTCCGGATTCCCGTTCATTAGAAATTCCTGCAAGCAGATCACATCCCCGTCGAATTTATTCAGATAATTGAATAATTTTTCCCTCGTGTTTTTCTGATTACTCCAGCCATACACATCGAAATAACGGATATTGTACGACAAGAGCGACAAATCGTACGAAGCATCCCCTGTTTCGGTTTTCGCTGTCCCGTAGTAAGTCCTGAAAGTCGGATACCCGATCGCAATCACGACTACGATCTGCCAGGTCCTCCGCTTCCAACGGAAAATCCAGTACAGTAAAAGGATAAAATTGCCGATCAGAAGATAAGGATAAGCCAAACCCAGTAACGAAAAAAAGACAAAGGTATTGGGGTTGATTATAGGGGAAAGATATGCTCCTATTAACCCGAACGCAGCGATCAAACTGACGATATATACAATCTTATCCAATATTTTCAGCATAGTAGGGAAAACACTTCTGGTTTGATAAAGAACTGCTATCTGGTTTACTTACCTCCATAAAATCAGTTTTTAGCCTTGAAGAGGATTGCTTTTTCTTCCCGGGTCAGGCTTTCGTAACCCGAACGCGAGATTTTATCCAGAATCTCGTTGATCCGTTCTTGCTCGTTCTTCTTATGGGCATTGTATTCCCGGTCGTTCATTTCCGAGACATGCTTCTTATACCTCACCCTCATCTTCTTCTTCCGCTGGAAGAGCCGTCCGATCCCTTCGAAAAAATTCACGATTCCTGAAGCAAAGTCCCGGTTTCTTCTCACTCCCACGATAAAGAACCACCCGAACAGGGCTCCGCCTAAATGGGCGATATGTCCCCCCGCATTTCCCGAAGATATACTCATAATATCGATCAGGGCGGTAAACAACGCCAGATAAACCAGTTTCACCGGTCCGAGCAGGAAAATATAGACCTTATGTTGCGGCAGATAAGTACATACCGCAAAGACGATTGCCATCACAGAAGCCGACGAACCGATAGCCCACGAGGTCAGCCGTAGCGCCGGGCGGGGGAAAGGACTGATTTGAGGCTCACTGAAATAAGGGAAAATATTATAGGCCGCAATATACAGCAAACCTCCGAATAGGCCACCCAAAAGATAGACACCTGTTAATTTACGTTCCGTAAAGTAATTCAGGAAAAAACTCCCGAACCAATAAAGCCATAACATATTGAACAACAGATGTAAAAAATCGAACTGAGTAAACATATAGGTGAAGATCGTCCACGGACGGCTCAATAAATACTCCGGATCTGCCGGCACGCCGATCCATTCCAGCAATGTCGGATAAAATTCTTCTCCTTTCCCCAACAACAACATCATGATATATATCAACTTCAAAGCAAGAAAAATCCCGCAATTGATATAAATCAGACGGGTGAGAGAAGAACCCTTCCGGAAAGAATTTTTGATCCCTTCCCGGATTCCTTCTGAAAAATTTCCGCCGTAATTGTTGTAATACATCATCTCTTAATAGAACCTTCGCCTGTTTTTACTCCAGTATTTGACCATAAAGAAACCGAACAACATCCCTCCCAGATGAGCGAAATGGGCTACATTGTCCGTTGCGCTATTCTGCATGCCCAGGAAAAGCTCCAGCAGACCGTATCCCAATACAAAATACTTTGCTTTGATCGGAATAGGTATAAACATCAGATACAATTCCGTATTCGGAAACAGCATTCCGAATGCCAGCAAGATACCGAATATCGCTCCCGAAGCCCCGATCATCGGGACATTTACTTTCAGTTCTACGATCTGACGGAAGAGTTGTTTCCCTGCTACAATGTATTGTTGCGAATCCGGATTGTTGGTCCAATTATCCACCACCTCCCACACCCACTGGGCCGGATGGCCTAGCTGACGCTCCACAAGCTGCGCTAAAAGCGCAGGAGAAGGCGCATTCTGGAAGGCATAATATTGCTCCATCAGCCGGTGGATTTCCAACCAGCCGACCGCACTATTCAGCAAGCCCGCTCCGATACCGCAGACAAAATAGAAAATCAGAAAACGCTGCGTTCCCCATACCGATTCCAGTATCCGGCCGAACATAAAAAGAGCGAACATATTGAAAAACAAATGCCCGAAAGACCCGTGCATAAACATATGTGTAACATATTGCCATGGGCGCCAAAAGACAGATTGCGGCAAATGAAGTCCTAATAGATGGGCTGTATCCACATGCATCCGGCTATCGATAAACATACTCAGAAAGTACATCACGATGTTCAGAATCAATAAAATTTTGACAGCAGGGGTAATACCGGTAAAAGGACGATAGTTTTGCATCATTGTTCAGTTTTGGATTGTGAATGCTGATCGGTTCGTGGCTTGGGCCTTTGTATAGGTCTCGAATCTCTGCGCTGATCCTGTCTCGGGCCGTTACGGAAAGGCCGTTGTCCTCCCCGTTCTCCGTTTCTTTCATTTTTTTCGTTACGGGGAGTGTTAGAGTTTCCATTTTCACGATTATTATTATTTCGTTGCCTGGAATGACGCTTCTTCTGCTTCTTTTCGTCGAAACGGTTCAGGCTTTCTTCTCCCACGCCGTCCGTATATTTTATATCTGTCGGGGTATTTCCGCTTTCTTCTACCGCTTTTGGAGGAATAATTCCTTTCCGGTTCATCGCGATGATTTCCTTTACCCGTTTTACCGGAATCTGGATAAAAATACCCTTCCCTTCTTTATCCGTACTATAAGACGTCATCTGACCGAAGATATCCGTTTTTTGATGGTAAAGCAAACCCTCTCCCGTATTTAAAGTAATATTGGTCGAAGGGAAGTCTTTCTGCGCATCGACGTACGCATCCACTTCATAGTTCAGACAACATTTCAGTTTCCCGCACTGTCCGGCCAGCTTCTGAGGATTCAGCGAAATATCCTGATAGCGGGCGGCTGAGGTCGACACCGAAATAAAATTGGTGATAAAAGTCGAACAGCATAATTTGCGTCCGCAGGGACCGATACCCCCGATTCTGCCTGCTTCCTGACGTGTCCCGATCTGTTTCATTTCGATACGGATATGGAAAGTCTCCGCCAACACCTTGATCAGCGTCCGGAAATCCACCCGGTCGTCTGCGATATAATAAAATATAGCTTTTGTTTTATCTCCCTGATACTCCACATCACCGATCTTCATATTCAGTTTCAGGTCGGCTGCGATTTTCCGCGAACGGATCATCGTATCGTGCTCTAAAGCAATGGCTTGTTGCCATTTCTCGATGTCGTGGGGTTTGGCCTTCCGGTATACCTTCTTCAGCGGATTCCGCTCGAGATCCACCCGTTTGATCCGGATTTGTTCCTTTACCAGTTCACCCGATAAAGATACCACCCCGATATCGTGTCCCAAGGCTGCTTCGACCGCCACGATATCTCCTGCTTTTAAAGCTAGTTTCGACGGATTGCTGTAAAACCCTTTCCGTGTATTTTTAAACCTTACTTCTACGATCTCCGGGGCACAATCCGTCGCAGGCAGATCTTCCAGCCAGTCGTATACCGTCAATTTCCCCGCTAGCAAACGATGGTCGATTACCGGTACATCCCGCCGCGGATGCTTCGTATGAAGTTCCTGAATTTCCTCTTCTTCCTCTTCTTTTTTCGGGACTGTAAATTCCCCGGCTTCGATAATTTCTATCTCTTCCGTCTCTTCGATCTCTACGGCTTCCTCCGTCGGTTCTCCCGGTTGTTCACGGGGCTCCCCGGTCGAAGGCCCCGATTGCTCAGGCGTCGCTTTGCCGTTTACTTTTTCTTGCCCGGGCGAAACGAATTCTTCTTCCTGGCTTATATTTTCGTTATTGTGTATATCGTTCATAAATTGATTTTTTCATTATATATTATTGTACGTGAAAACAGTTTCAATTGGGTCTGATATTTTGCATGACTTTTATGCAGAGATCCGTAAAAATGATTTTTGCATTTCCGTTCCGGCTGATGTCGCTATAAGCACGCTCGAACTCGTTGCTCAATGGAATGACATTTCCTTCATGTACATAAGGGGCAAAGCGTTGTGAGAAATTTTTCTCCCGTTCCGTCATATAATTCAGTTGCTCCAAACCGAAATTCCGGACAAAATTTTCCCGGATCATCCGTGAGGCATGCGCTAAGAAATTCTTTTGCCTTTCTCTTCCAAGGCTGCATATTTCATTGACCCATTCATTCACCGGAAGCATTTTTCTTTCCCAGCACAGCCGCATGAGGCTGATAAATTTTTCCTGGTTGTAAATTTGCTCTTCTGTTTCGTCCAGCAACCGCAGGGCTTTATACCAGTTTCCCGAAGCCACATGGGCATATTCTTCCGCTTTTTGTGCAGCGATTCCTTTTTCAGCTATCAGCTGTCGTTGTATTTGCTCCTGATGCAGGGGAGGAATGTGAATACGCTGCAAACGCGATTGTATCGTATTGATGATCTGTTCCGGATGCTCCGAAACCATCAGAAACAATGTCTTGTCGAACGGCTCCTCGATGATCTTTAACAGTTTGTTCGAGCATTCCGGATTCATCTTTTCCGGCAACCACATCACCAGAATCTTATAATCCGATTCGAATGATTTCAGGTTCAGCTTACGGAGAATATTGGCACTTTCTTCGGTATATATCGCGGCTTGTGCATTATCCTCTACTCCCATTTCCGTATACCATTCTTCCAGACCGAAATAATTCGTCCGCGTCAGCAGACGCCGCCATTCGTTGATATATTCATCACTGACCGGGCTTTTTGTTTTCCGGACAACCGGAAATACAAAGTGCAGATCCGGATGGATGTATTTCTGTATTTTCCTACATGAAGGGCATTCTCCGCAGGCATCTTCTTTTTTATCACCTGTGCAAAAGACATATTGGGCGAATGCCAAAGCCAAAGCCAGAGAACCGTATCCCGTTTCTCCGGCAAATAGTTGGGCATGACTGATCCGACCCGTCCGGAGAGAGGTGATCAGTCTTTGCTTGATATCTTCATGTCCGATTACATCCTTAAACACTTGTATGAATTTAGGGGTAAATCATTGATTCAGTTTAATGCCTAATTCCTTGAATTGCTCGGCCGAAATCTCCGACGGAGAATCGATCATCACATCCCGGCCCGAATTGTTTTTCGGGAAAGCGATGGTGTCTCGAATGCTGTCCAGGCCTGCAAACATAGAAACCAAACGGTCGAAACCGAAGGCGATACCACCATGAGGAGGAGCGCCGTATTTGAAAGCATTCAACAGGAAACCGAATTGTTTTTCAGCTTGCTCCGGGGTAAATCCCAGGCATTTGAACATCCGTTGCTGCAATGCTGTATCATGGATCCGGATAGAACCTCCCCCTACTTCCACGCCGTTGATCACCATGTCGTAGGCATTCGCTCTCACATCTCCCGGCCGTGTTTCCATCAAATCGATATCCTCTGGATTCGGAGAGGTGAACGGATGGTGCATCGCATAAAAACGTTGTGTCTCTTCATCCCATTCCAACAACGGAAAGTCGACGATCCATAACGGTTTGAATACATTTTTATCTCTCAATCCCAGCCGGTTTCCCATTTCCAGACGAAGCTCACACAACTGGGGTAAAGTTTTGTTTTTCGCTCCGCATAAGATTAGGAGCAGATCGCCCGGTTGAGCTTGGCAGGTGTCTAGCCATACTTTCAGCTCTTCGGCCGTATAGAATTTATCTACCGACGATTTTATGCTGCCGTCTTCATTGTATTTGACATACACCAATCCTTTCGCTCCTACCTGCGGACGCTTCACGAAATCGGTCAGCTCGTCCAGCTGCTTACGGGTATACGAAGCACAACCCGGGACACAAATCCCTCCGATATATTCTGCACTGTTGAATACTGCAAAGTCCTTGGTTCGGGCCAGACGGGTCAGGTCTGCGAATTTCATACCGAAACGGATATCCGGTTTGTCACAACCATATTGCTCCATCGCTTCATGCCACGTCATCCGCGGAAATGCCGGGATATCGATACCTCTGATTTCTTTAAAAAGATGGCGGATCATATCTTCGAAAATACCGAGCACATCTTCCCGTTCTACAAACGACATTTCACAGTCGATCTGAGTGAATTCAGGTTGACGGTCTGCCCGAAGGTCCTCGTCCCGGAAACATTTCACAATCTGATAGTATCGGTCGAAACCGGCGACCATCAACAGTTGTTTGAAAGTCTGCGGGCTTTGCGGTAATGCATAAAACTGTCCCTGATTCATCCGCGAAGGCACCACAAAATCACGGGCTCCTTCGGGAGTACTCTTGATCAATACCGGCGTCTCTACCTCCATAAATTGCTTGCCATCCAGAAAATTACGTACCAAATGCGCCATCCGGTGACGCAATTCCAGGTTCCTGCGCACCATTTGCCGGCGTAAATCGAGATAACGGTATTTCATCCGGATCTCGTCACCCCCGTCCGTATTGTCTTCGATAGTAAAAGGAGGTATCTCCGAACGGCTCAGAATCTTTACCGTATCTAAGATAATTTCGATCTCTCCTGTAGGTATTTTATTGTTTTTACTGGCTCTCTCCACCACCTTACCTTGAATTTGAATCACAAATTCCCGTCCTAACTGTGCCACTTGTTTTTTTATCTCTTCAGAAGCAGATTCTTCTGCCACCAATTGGGTAATTCCGTATCTGTCGCGGAGATCGATAAATGTCATGGCTCCCAGGTTTCTGATTTTCTGAACCCAGCCACTCAAACAGACATTCTCGTTTACATTTTCAATCCGAAGTGCTCCGCATGTGTGTGTTCTGTACATTATATTTTGTTTTTATAAAGTGATATATTAACAAGGGGGTATAAGAACCCTATTTACCAATTGGCGAAAATACTAAGAATTTATCAAATAATAGAAAATGAAAGGGAAAAATGCTCCCGATAAATTCGTATCTTTGAAACCCGTTTAAATCGGATTTGCCATGAACTATATTGACATTGTTATTCTCTTGTTTTTACTATACGGCGCTTTCCGTGGATTCTCGAAAGGATTGATTATCGAGGTCGCCACTTTAGCCGGGCTGATATTGGGGGTTTTCATTGCCATACGCTACAGCCCTTTTACCGAAGGGATATTGAAAGACTTCCTGAATATCACGTCCCGTTACTTGTCTTATATCGCTTTGGCCGTTACCTTCCTGTTGGTTGTGATTGCAGTCTATTTGCTGGGGAAGATGTTGACCAGACTGGTCGATATTATTTCGTTGGGGTTGGTCAATAAACTGCTTGGCACCCTCCTCGGTATCGCAAAATATTTCATTATGGTTTGTGTACTTTTAATGATTGTCGATGCTTTGAACGATAAATTCCATTTTATCAGCGAAGAAACCAGGGAGAACAGTTTGTTATTCGATCCTTTTCTTAACTTTGCACAACAGATGTACAACACGATCCGCTTTTGAAACGATATAAAATAGAATACGATGAATTTTGTTGATGAATTAAAATGGAGAGGCATGATTCATGATATCATGCCGGGAACAGAAGAACTATTGGCTAAAGGACAAACTACGGCATACGTAGGTATCGACCCGACTGCCGATTCTCTGCATGTCGGACATCTGGTCTCTGTGATGATGATGAAACACTTTCAGATGGCCGGGCACAAACCGATTTTTATTATCGGTGGAGCTACCGGTATGATCGGCGATCCTAGTGGCAAATCACAGGAAAGAAACTTATTGGACGAAGAGACTATCCGTAAAAATATGGCCGGGATCAAAGCTCAGTTATCCCGGTTTATCGATTTCAACTCCACTGCTTCCAATGCTGCTATTATGCTGAATAACTACGATTGGATGAAACAATTCTCATTTCTGGATTTCATCCGTGAAATCGGTAAGCATATTACCGTCAACTATATGATGGCTAAAGATTCCGTAAAAAAACGCCTCAGTAGCGAGTCGGCCCAGGGTATGTCGTTTACAGAATTCACCTATCAGCTGGTGCAGGGATACGATTTCCTTCATCTGCGTAAAAACTACGGTTGTATGTTGCAGATGGGAGGTTCCGACCAATGGGGAAATATTACTACCGGAGGCGAATTGATCCGTCGTAAAGAAGGGCTCGACGCTTATGGCTTGACCTGGCCGCTGATGACCAAGAGTGATGGAAAAAAATTCGGGAAAACCGAATCGGGGAATATCTGGTTAGATCCCGAACGTACTTCCCCTTATAAATTTTATCAGTTCTGGTTGAATACCACCGATGAAGATGCCGCACGTTATGTCAAAATCTTCACCATCCTGCCTCCCGCTCGGATCGATGCTTTGATCGCTGAACACCGGGAAGCTCCGCACCTCAGGAAATTACAGAAAACCCTGGCAAAAGAAATTACTTGCCTGATCCATGGGGAAGAAGCTTACAACCTGGCCCTGGAAGCCTCCCAAATCCTCTTTGGGAATGCAACCTCCGAGACCTTGAGGAAAATCGATGAAAATACTTTCCTGTCCGTATTCGAAGGGGTTCCCCAATACGAAATTGCGGCGGCCGATTTAAAAGCAGGTATCTCCATTGTCGACTTCTTAGCCGATAAAACAGCCATCATGTCTTCCAAAGGAGAAGCCCGCAGAGCTTTGAAATCCAATGCTATCGGTATCAATAAAGAAAAAGTACAGGGTGAAGAAACCATCATCGGTGAATCTCACCTCATCGACGGAAAATATATCCTCGCCCAAAGTGGCAAAAAGAATTATTTTCTCGTAATCGTTAAATAACGGCTCCATAAAATACAAGGCTACAAAAAAGTTTATTCTTTTTTGTAGCCTTGTATTCTTTAGGCAGTTATATACATGTTTATACTTATAAACTTACATTTTGGGTAAATTATGTATATAAACACCTTTTTTATTTCAACTCTCCCCCCAACTCATCAACTCAGTAACTCATCAACTCAGTAACTCAATAACTCAGTAACTCCCTATCTGAAATGCAATCGGAAGCGTATAAGCCACCCTCACCGCTTTGCCTCTTTGTTTACCGGGTTTCCATTTCGGCATCACCGACACCACTCTCACCGCTTCCTTATCCAAAGAAGCATCTACTCCGCGCACCACTTTGATATTGCTCACACTGCCGTCTTTTTCAACCACAAACTGAACGAACACTTTCCCCTGTACCCCGTTCTCAAGAGCAATTTGAGGATACTTCACATGCTTTGAGAGCCATTTTTGTATATTCTCCGGAAATACCGGCATATCCTCGCTCGGCACGAAAGCGATTACTTCGTCTGTGTCGTATTCCTCATCGTAATTCAAATTGTTCAGGTCGAAAGATTCTTTATTATTACTTTCGTCATCTGCATCGATGATATCCAGATCGTCCGGCAAAGGATCTGTTTCATCCACAATTTCCAGTAAATCGAAAGGCTTCGGGGCTGGGGGAGGAGGTGGGGTAATCTGATGCATCATGGTGATCGGTACCATCTCGATTTCGGTCGGGATTTCAGATACCGTGACGAAATCAGCGGGTTGACGCCCGGAAACTTTCCATTCGAATGCGAATAGAATAGTACCCAGGGCAAGCATAAGACCTATTTCCAAAAAAATATTTTTTTTGTTTTCAAGGTCTGCCTGAGGTGATTTTTTTACTTCCATAATCTTTCATTTTAATGTTTCCAGACTTTTCCGGTTCATTAAAAATAAAAGAATATGTTAAAAAAACAAAATTATAAATGATTGATTTTAAGTATTTGTTAATATTAAAACGTTTTCATTGAGATGTTGTCTTAATATTAACAAATAGTAAAGAAACCTACTCCTCTGTTTCCGGATTGTTTTCGGTATAATCCTGGTATAAAAAGTCATTATAGGGGAATCGTGCCGAATGGATCTCTTTGACGATATCGTAAAGCTTTTCTTTCAGTTCTTCTATATTCTCCTTTTTAACGGCCGATATATATACGGTTTCACTTCCCTGTCGCGACATCCACATTTGTTTCAGGTCGTTCAGACTATAGTTTTCTCTGGTCACAGGGGTTAAATCGTCTTCCTCCTTCTGTACATAATGAAAAGCGTCGATTTTATTGAAAATGATAATCGTCGGTTTGGGTTCTTTGATCAATTCTGCCAGAGTAGCATTGACCACCTTCATCTGATCTTCGAATTGCGGATGGGAGATATCCACGACATGAAGAATAACGTCTGCCTCGCGCACTTCGTCCAACGTAGATTTGAACGATTCCACCAGGTGATGGGGTAATTTACGAATAAAACCTACCGTGTCCGCCAGCAAAAACGGCACATTTTTAATCGCAATTTTCCGCACGGTCGTATCTAGTGTAGCAAACAATTTGTTTTCTGCAAATACATCCGATTTACTCAGCAGGTTCATCAACGTCGATTTTCCGACATTCGTATAACCTACCAAAGCGACACGCACCAGTTTACCCCGGTTTTTCCGTTGAATGACCTTTTGTTTGTCGATCTTGGTTAGTTCATTTTTCAAACGGCTGATTTTATCCCGGATGATCCGGCGGTCGGTCTCGATTTCCGTTTCTCCCGGTCCTCTTAATCCGATACCTCCTTTTTGTCTCTCCAGATGTGTCCACATTCCGGTCAGACGCGGAAGTAAATACTGGTATTGAGCCAGTTCCACCTGGGTTTTGGCATGTGCCGTACGTGCCCGGCTGGCAAAAATGTCCAGAATCAGGTTCGTCCGGTCCAGCACTTTGATTCCCGGAAAGACAGATTCTATATTTCGTAACTGTGTCGGGCTCAATTCATCGTCGAAAATAACCATATCTACCGGGTTTTCTTCGGTGTAAGCTTTGATTTCTTCCAGTTTCCCTTTGCCGATAAAAGTGGCATGTACCGGTTTATCTAAATTCTGTGTGAAAATTTTTACCGTTTCTGCTCCCGCTGTCTCTGCCAGAAATGACAATTCGTCGAGATATTCGGTCATCTGCTCGTAGGTGATCCCTTCCGATTGAAGGGCTACTCCTACTAATATCGCTTTCTCTGCTTCCTGATCCGTATAATACATATAAAATAATAAAATTTGAAGGCTGCTGCAATAACGTAAAACAGAGGCCTGCTGTTTCGGCATTCACCTTTTTCATGACAAAAGAAAGGGCTGACAAAAGATGACAGCCCTTTATAAATTTGATCGATAATCTGCTAATTGTTCGATAACTGGAAGTTGATCGGCAGAGTGTAGGCTACACGTACAGGTTTACCTCTCTGCTTTCCTGGTTTCCATTTCGGCATCGACTGCACAACACGTACAGCTTCCTTATCCAAAGAGGCATCTACTCCTCTCGCTACTTTTACGTCGGTAATAGAACCGTCTCTCTCGATCACGAACTGAATGAAAACTTTCCCCTGAATACCGTTTTCCATGGCCAGAACCGGATATTTTACATTCTTCGCAATCCATTTCGATACATTACCACCCGGGAAACTCGGCATATCTTCAACTACCTGGAAAATCTCTGACTCTCCGGTATTCTCTTCACCATATTCTCCAAAATCGGCGACATTTTCTATCACCTGGTTCTCCGATTGGTCTTCTGCGTCTAAAATTTCAAGATCATCGTCGATATTGGTGTCATCCTCTACAATATCGATCAAGTCCGTCAATTTCGGGGCTGGAGGAGGGGGTGGTGGAGGTTTTAGCATTTGTTGCGTAATCGGAATAATCTCATCTTCTATCTGTTCTTCAGCGGGAGTCTGAAATGGAGTTACTTGTTCGGTGGAAGATTTCCATTCAAAAGCAAATAACAGCACCGCTAAAGCCAGAGTAAGTCCGATCTCGAAGAAAACGCCTTTCTTCCCTTCCAGATCTGCTTTCGGTGACTTTTTAATTTCCATGATATTAAATTAATGTATTTATGTTGTCTTTTTTCTAGGGGGTAAAAGTAAAGAAAATCGGATTAAATACCAATATTTCAAACGTTTTTTTTGAATGAAACGTTAAATTTTCAAGGAACTGTTTTGTCAAATCTTAAGGATTTTAACAATTTTACGATTTTTTTTCTCCAAGCTTATCGTATTTTTGTAATCTTTATTTCAACCGACATGCTTAAAATTTATTATTTACGGATTTCCGATTTTCAGCATCTCTCCGAAGATGAACTGTTTCCGTTAGTAGGTGAAGACACGGTCCGGAAAGTAACCGGATACAAAAATCCCGGAGTCAGGCGTACAAAATTATTGGGTGAGGGGATGATTCGGCGGTTATTGTTCCGTTTGTGGGGACTGCACAAAGAAGATTACCTCATCCGTATAGGTGAACATGGTAAACCATTGGTGGAGAGCCGGTTTTCGGTTTGGTATAATTTATCGCATTCCGGTGATTATATCGTGGCGGCTTTTTCGCATCTCGAAGTCGGAATCGATATCGAGCAAAAAAGGAAAGCCCGCATGGAAGTGGCCCGGCGTTTTTTCCATCCTGCAGAAATTCAGTGCCTGCAAAATCTTGCCGGAGATGCGCAGGATGAACTGTTTTTCCGTTATTGGTCCGTGAAAGAAAGTTTTTTAAAATACACCGGTAGCGGCTTATCCTCCCCCTTGTCCGGTTTCGAAGTCCGCTTCGACGATCATCGGCCCCGCATATTTCAGTCAGAAAACCTTCGAAATCTCTCTATCTCTGCCTGTCCGGTCGATCCCGCATACAAATGCTTCGTTTGTGCAGAGACTACCGAAGAACCCGGGATCTTTCCATTCCTCGTCCCGGATCTCTTCCTGCCGGATGAATAACCGTTGTTATTCGCTTCCTTCCGTTTAAAGTCCTTTTTTACACAGATATTCGGCAATCTGTACTGCATTCAGAGCGGCGCCTTTTTTGATTTGGTCACCTACTAACCAGAAAGTCAATCCTTTTTCGTCCGCCAGGTCTTTGCGGATACGGCCTACATACACCGGATCTTTGCCTGATAAGAAAAGAGGCATCGGATAATCCTGTTCTGCCGGATTGTCTTGCAATACCAGACCTTCGGCACGGGAAAAAGCTTCCCGGACTTCCTCTACCGAGAGCGGGCGTTCTGTTTCGATCCAGATACTTTCCGAATGGGCCCGTAAGGCCGGTACTCTCACACAAGTAGAGCTTACCCGGATATCCGAATGCATGATTTTCCGTGTCTCGTTGAACATTTTCATTTCCTCTTTGGTATAGCCGTTATCCGTGAAAACGTCTACCTGAGGAATCAGGTTAAAAGCCAGTTGATAGGCGAATTTCTCCACCGTAGGTGTTTCCCCTGCCAGGATTTGCCGGTACTGATTATACAGTTCGTCCATAGCTGCTGCGCCTGCGCCGCTCGCTGCCTGATAGGTCGATACACGGGCCCGGGTGATGTGGCTCAATGGTTCGATGGCTTTTAAGGCAACCACCAGCAGGATAGTCGTACAGTTCGGATTCGCGATGATGCCACGGGGACGGTCGAGAGCATCTTCCGGGTTGACCTCCGGTACCACCAAAGGTACCTCTTCGTCCATTCTGAAAGCACTCGAATTATCGATCATTACAGCCCCGTATTTGGTGATCGTTTCGGCAAATTCTTTCGAAGTACCGCCTCCGGCCGAAACGAAAGCTATGTCGATGTCCTTAAAGTCGTCGTTGTGTTGTAAAAGTTTTACAGTCAGCGGCTGACCACGAAACAGGTATTGGGTGCCGGCGCTCCGTTTCGAACCGAATAACACCAACTCATCCATAGGAAAATTTCTTTCTTCCAATACGCGCAGAAACTCTTGTCCTACTGCTCCACTTGCCCCGACGATAGCTATTTTCATATTTTCAGGTTTTAAAAATGTATGATTATTGGATTGCAAAATTAATGTTTTGATGATCTCTAAAAAATATCCCGGTCGTTTTTTCATCAAACATACTGTGTGTTTAATTTTAAACATCGGCTTTCCCGATAAACCTGTGTTTCCTCGGAGATTCCGGTTGTTAGCGTTTACCGGTGGTCCAGATGATTTTTTTCGATCATAGCTTTATCTTGCTTCTTCAAGCCCGAATTATACCAGAAAATAGGTTGATCGTGATCGGTCAGATACATCCTTCGCCGGGCTTTATAATCAGGGCTGATCAGTGAGTAACCGGTATTCAGTAATGGGGTCGTGATAGAGGCCATGTCCAGCATCGTGTGAAAAGCCACGATTGTAGATACCGGTTGTGTCTGGTTGGCGAGTGCCGTTGCATATCGTTCCGGGAATTCCTGCCGGTACTGATCGGAAAACCATAAGAATAGTGGTATGTGCAATTGATAATACGTCGGATGGGGCGAAGCATGCAGGAAGCGTTTCCGGTCGTCGTCCAACAAATCTTCCCCGTGGTCCGGGCTATAGTAAAGTGCTGTCGTATGATTCGTCGAATCCAGAATCTGGATCAGATGGTGCAGAAAATAGTCCGTATAACGGATGCTGTTATCATATGCGTTGATCAGTTGTTGCCGGTTTTTCACCTCCACTTCTGTCGCTTCGTCCGGGGTAAAATGGGCGAACTCCCTCGGATAACGTTCAAAATAGTTGAAATGTGAACCATAGGTGTGCAACACAAAAAATAAGTTATCCGGTAATGAATCGATATAATGCTGCACCAACGGAAGCATGGCATCGTCGTAGTTATTGACGGTATAGATCCCTCCTGCCGATGCCGGGCGGATATTGTGGTGGAAATCCGCTTCTGCTGCAAAATAGTCGGTAAAAGTACGGTTAGGCGTCTGATTCGAGAGGAAAATCGTTTTGAACCCTGCTTCTTTAAAGGCTTCGACAATACTTTTTTGCCCATAGATGTCTTCGAAATGCTCGGCATTGGCGGCGGATAAAATCAGGGGAACACTTTTATGTGTAGCATTTGCCTGTGTAATGGCATCTTTATATAAAGCCAGGCCCTGAATCTGGGATAACAGGGGGTTCGTTTCCCGTTCATATCCCCAAAGGCTCCAGTTCACCGCCCGGCTGGCTTCTCCTACTACCAACACATAAATCTCCCTATCCGCCGATTTTACACTTTTATGGGCCTGGAAAGTGAAGTCTTTCGACGTGAGAGGATAAATCATACTCCGTTGCCATTTTTTCACGGCAAAACGAAGATTATAATAGATATTCACCGGGAATACGTCGTATTGCAATTTATAGCTTCCCGTATTCCTGTTCGTAGCCGTGAAGGTCAAACCGTACGAAACCAGCCCGATAATCAACCCGGTACAAGCCATCTTTTTCCGGAACACAGGCGTCAGATGCACCCTCTTTTTACAACCGATAGCTGCAATCACAATCGTAGGGATATAGATCACACAAACCAGGATGATCGCCGGCCACAGATTATTCAGCAATTCACTGGCTTCCGTCACGTTGGTCGTCGCCAGGTTCAGAAACATATCGACAGCGATCACCGATTCGCCGAACAGGTAGAATAAAACGATCTGAAAAGCATTGAAGATCAATTGCGGGATCAATATCAGCTGCATCAATCCGATATTTTTCAACCACGAGAATACAAAAAGATACATTCCCAACGGAAAAGTGACCAGGATCACCTTTCCCATAAAAGAATAAGGTTCTGTAAATACCAGCAAAATACAGGGAATCAGGTTGACGATAACGAAGAAACGGAATAACTGACGTGCATCGGTCAGAAAACGTCGGAATAACAGATTTATTTGATGTAACATAGTCATTGTTTAAAAAGCTTCGTCGATATTAAAATAAAAAGCACTTTGCCCTTTTCCGAATCCATAATCCAACCGGACATTTACCCGTTTCTTGAATTCCCACCGGTAGCCGATGCCGTAAGTAGGCAGCGTTTCCTTCCATTTGAAGTACTTGAATTTCGGAAACACATTTCCTGCACCTCCCCAAAGGGCGATTCCATGCCGGTTGTAGATATGTTGTCTTAGTTCTACCTGAGTTTGTATCAGGTCGTTGTCCCGGTATTGTCCTTCATAATAGCCTCTCATCTGATAAGAACCTCCCAATAGGGCGACCATACTCCAGGGGGTATTACCGTAATTGAATGTCCCCTGCAAATCGGATGCCAGAATGGCTCCTTTCCACAACTTATTGTATTGCCTGAAGAATACTTCTGTCCGTTTGAATTTGTTTCCCCAGAAATCCGGGAAAAAGAGCTGGTCGATTCTGGCATAAGTTCCCCGGTATGGATTAGGAAGAAAATCCCTCGAATCATAAGTCAGAAACAGACCGAATCCTTGTGTGGCGATATTTGCTTTTTCACCGTCCAGAAAACCGGGGTCTTTAAAATCTTTACCGTTGACATGCCTGAAAAGTCCCGTCACCCCCAGATAGGTGTTGGGAAACAGACGGCGTGAGAAATCCACCCGGATTTGTTTCTCCAGGCGTTTGTAAGTCGTGTAATGATCCTTCTGATTTCCGTTTGTATAACCGATACCCCAGTATTTACTCGGAAAAGAAAAGAAGTAAAAATTGATCCCGAGCCTGTATTTGTCTTCTTTAAAAATGGTCGTCCCCCGGATGCCTAACAGATAAAAACCGGTGGTAGTTACGTCCCCGTAAAAAGAAATGTTGGAAGGCGGAAGGGTCAGATGCTCCCGGTCTACCCGGTACAGTCCCGAAGCTACCAGACCTAGTCCCAATTTGGTGTCGCTCGAAAAATGCGGTCCGCCGATAACCGAGAAATCGAATCGTTTGGTTTCTTTCTCCTGGTTTGCTTCTGTGAAATAGCGGTATACATTTTTATACATCCTTTTGAAAAAGGCAGGACGTGACTCCAGGCTATCCACAGATAATGTGTCTGTAGTTGGGGTATTTCCATGGCTTATCGAGTAAGACAAGAGGAAGAATAAGATGAGGAGTACGCATTTTTGCATGCTTTTCTTTTTATTGACTTTATTTTCAAATGTTTAATGCACTTTTTTTCGTCCTGTACAAACCATTTTCGTACAAACTGTAAAACATTTACGCAAGAATGATGCCAAGGTTCAATAAATGAAAATGAATTTGAGATGAAAAAGATTTTTATTCTATGTTTAGGAATAGGACTCCTCTTCTCGTACCGAGGGTTCGGACAAGTGGGAGAGCAGGTTGAGAATGTCGATATTCTGAATATGAATAACGATACGATTCCCTTACCTTTTCTGGGACAGAAAAATTTGCTGATATTCTATGCCGATCCGGCACGTCCCGGACAGAACAAAACCTTCCGCGATTATTTCAAGACTCATCCCATTACGGGTCCTGAAGTCGCTTCTTACGGAATTATCAATCTGGCTGCAGCTCCTTTACTTCCCAATTCCTTGATTTTGAGAAAGGCACGCAAAGAGACGGCCGGTACCGATGCCCAGCTATATGTCGATCCGAATAGCCTGCTGAGCAATGCCTGGCATTTACCTGGGGCAAACGACAATTTTACCGTGATTTTTGTCAATAAAGACCGGATAATCGAATTTTATAAGGCGGGCCAGCTTTCCGATCAGGAACAACGCCAGGTCATAGAATTGATCGATAAATACGGTGGGAAATAAAAATAGGTTTAGATAGGTGAGACAATCTAAACCTATTCTGATCTGGTATTCAGGTATTATTACTCTTCGACAGTCGAAATCCGCTTACTTTGGCGTTTCCGTTCTGTTTCGTCCAGGATAATTTTACGAAGACGCATCGCATGAGGGGTAACCTCTACGTATTCGTCCTCCTGGATATATTCCAGAGCTTCTTCCAGACTGAATTTAACCGGAGGTGCGATATTGACTTTATCGTCCGAACCACTGGCACGCATGTTCGTCAGTTTCTTAGACTTACAAACGTTGATCACGATATCGTCGGGACGGGTACTTTCACCGATCACCTGGCCGGCATACACTGTTTCGCCCGGTTCGATAAAGAATTTCCCTCTATCCTGCAATTTGTTGATAGCATAAGCAAAAGTATCTCCTGTTTCCATAGCGATCAACGAACCGTTGATTCGCATTTCGATCTCTCCTTTATAAGGTTCGAATCCTTTCAGACGGTGTGCGATGATGGCTTCTCCTGCCGAAGCCGTCAGCAAATTGCTACGCAAACCGATGATTCCGCGTGAAGGAATGTCGAAATCCAGGTGAACACGGTCGTCGCGGGTTTCCATATTGTTGAGGACTCCTTTTCGCTTCGTAACCATTTCGATGGCTTTCCCCGAAAATTCTTCCGGGATATCGATCGTCAGTTCTTCTATCGGTTCGCATTTCTGACCGTCGATTTCTTTAATGATTACCTTCGGCTGTCCCACCTGAAGCTCATAGCCTTCCCGCCGCATCGTTTCGATCAAAACACTCAAATGCAATACACCACGGCCGTAAACGATGAATGAATCCGCGCTTAATCCCGGTTCTACCCGCAGGGCCAGGTTCTTTTCCAGCTCTCTGTCCAGCCGTTCCTTGATGTGGCGTGAAGTGACGTATTTACCGTCTTTACCGAAGAAGGGCGAGTTATTGATCGTAAACAACATACTCATCGTCGGCTCGTCGATAGCGATCGGGGTCAGGGCTTCCGGATTTTCAAAATCGGCGATAGTATCTCCGATCTCAAATCCTTCGATACCTACGATAGCACATATTTCTCCGGCCTCTACTTCCTCTACCTTTTGTTTTTCCAGTCCCTCGAACAACATCAAATCTTTGATCCGGCTTTTGATCTGTGTCACCCCGTCTCGTTTGCAAAGGGTGACCGGCATACCGGATTTCAGTTTTCCCCGGGTCAGTTTACCGATAGCGATCCGCCCGATATAAGAGGAATATTCCAATGAAGTGATCATCATCTGAGGAGTTCCTTCGGTTGCTTCGGGTTCGGGGATATCTTCGATGATTGCGTCCAAAAGGGCGGTAATATCTTCTGTTTTGTTTTTCCAGTCCGTCGACATCCAGCCTTGTTTGGCACTTCCGTAAATCGTTTTAAAATCCAGTTGTTCTTCACTGGCTCCCAGTGAGAACATCAGATCAAAGACCTCTTCCTGCACTTCGTCCGGTCGGCAGTTCGGCTTATCCACCTTATTTACCACCACGATAGCTTTCTTGCCTAATCCCAACGCTTTCTGCAATACAAAGCGGGTTTGGGGCATCGTGCCCTCGAAAGCATCCACCAGTAACAATACGCCGTCGGCCATGTTCAATACACGTTCCACCTCTCCGCCGAAATCCGAGTGGCCCGGAGTGTCTATAATGTTTATCTTATAGTCTTTATAATGAACAGAAACGTTTTTTGCCAGGATAGTAATTCCCCGTTCACGTTCTTGATCATTATTATCCAGAATTAAATCTCCACTTTGTTTTTCGTTTTCTCTGAATTGTTTGCCCTGCAAAATCATTTTATCCACGAGGGTTGTTTTTCCGTGGTCGACGTGCGCAATAATGGCAATGTTTCTTAATTTCCGCATTTGTGTATCTATAATTTTAGGGGGACAAAAATACAATAAATTATTGACAATGAAAATAGTGGAGGTGAAAATGCGGATAAATCGTTGAAAACGTGTGAGAATACGTTACGAAGACGAATCTGTGTCATCGGGCGGAGTTCGTTTTGTCTTAAAGATCAGCCGGATTGCCTGATCGTAGGTCAGATAATTCCAAAACCAGTTGAGTAGGATTTCCAGTCGGTTACGGACACCCAGGATCGAGCGCAGATGGACAGCCATCCAGAGAAACCAGGCGACGAATCCCTGGGTTTTCAGATGAGGGAGGTCGGCTACGGCCTTATTGCGTCCGACGGTTGCCAGAGTACCTTTATCACGATAATGGAAAGGTAGTGGCGGTTGATGATGTTCGAGCAGGCACAGGTTGCGGGCCAGTAATTTTCCCTGCTGTAAAGCTACCTGGGCTACTTGTGGATGGCCGTTGGGATAAGCGGGTTCGTTTTGCTGTGCAATGTCCCCGATAGCGAAGATATTGGATTGATTTTTCACCCGGCAAAATTCGTCTGTCAGTATTCTGCCCCCTTTGCCGGTCACCGCTTCGGGAATACCTTCGAACAGGCGGGCTGTAACCCCGCTTACCCAGATCACTGTTTCGGTCGGAATACTTTCGCCGTTAGCCAGTACAATGGCCCCGTCCCGGTAATCCGTTACCCGCGTATCCAGTAAGAGTTTAACCCCCATCCGGCTGAGGAAACCGCCCGCCTTTTCGGATGCTTCGGGCGACATGTTGCCTAATACCTTCGAAGTCCCTTCGACGAGGTAAATGTGGAGTGTGGCAGAAGTGAGGTCGGGATAATCTTTTTGCAATACATAGCGTTTCATTTCGGCTAGTGCTCCCGAAATCTCTACTCCGGTAGCCCCTCCTCCTACTACCACCAGATTGAGCAACCGTTGCCGTTTCGTGGCATCGTCTGCGGTCAGGGCTTCTTCGAATTTCGTCAGAATATGGTTCCTCAATGCCATGGCCTCGGTGACGCTTTTCATCGGTAAGGCATGAGCCTGTATATTTTGCATCCCGTAGTAGTTGGTAGTCGTACCTGCTGCAATGACCAGATAGTCATAACCGAGGCTACCGATCGTCGTTTCGATCTGATTTTCCCGGAGAACGATCCGGGTGACCCGGGCCATGCGGAAATGAAAATCCGGTATATGCCGGAAATCTTTTCGGAAAGGAAAAGCAATAGAGCCGGGGTTCAGGCCGGCTGTAGCCACCTGATAGAGCAGAGGCTGGAATTGGTGATAATTGTTCTGGTCGATCAATACAAGCTGAAACCCACTCCGACGCAGGCTGTCGATTAATTTCATGCCACCGAAACCTCCTCCGATGACAACTACACGTTTACGGGTTGTTGCAGGTATATTCAGGCTCATGGGTTATTCTTATTACATCCGTTGTATACGGACCGGGCCTGATATGGTTATGTCAGGGACGGTAGAAAAGAAAAACACCGGCTCGGCGGCCGGTGTTTGATAGGCATTTATTTTACCGTATTGGCACTTCCCAGTACATCTGTCAGTTTGTGTTTATACAGTTCTTTCAGTGAGTCACGGGCCGGGCCCAGGTATTTCCGCGGGTCGAATTCGGCCGGTTTGGTGGCGAAAATTTCACGCACAGCAGCAGTCATCGCTAAACGGCCGTCGGAGTCGATGTTGATTTTACAAACAGCTGATTTAGCCGCTTCCCGTAACTGATCTTCCGGGATACCGATTGCGTCTTTCAGGGCACCGCCGTATTTGTTGATGATAGCCACTTTGTCCTGAGGTACGGATGAAGATCCATGCAGTACGATAGGGAAACCCGGGATACGTTTTTCAATTTCCTTCAGAATATCGAAACGTAATGGAGGAGGAACCAATACGCCGTCGGCGTTCCGTGTACATTGTTCCGGTTTGAACTTATTCGCTCCGTGGGAAGTTCCGATAGAGATAGCCAGTGAGTCTACCCCTGTCTTTTTAACGAAATCTTCTACTTCTTCAGGACGGGTATAAGTGTGGTGTTCGGCAGACACTTCGTCTTCTACGCCAGCCAGTACACCGAGTTCTCCTTCTACGGTTACATCGAACTGATGAGCATATTCCACCACTTTTTTGGTCAGCGCTACGTTTTCATCATACGGAAGATGTGAGCCGTCGATCATGACTGAAGAAAAGCCCATGTCGATACAACTTTTGCAAAGCTCGAAGCTGTCACCGTGATCCAAATGTAAGGTAATCGGAATATTTAAACCCAGCTCTTTAGCATATTCTACAGCCCCTTGAGCCATATAACGAAGCAGGGTCTGGTTGGCATATTTACGAGCACCACTGGAAACCTGAAGGATTACCGGTGATTTACATTCGACAGCTGCCTGGATAATGGCCTGCATCTGTTCCATGTTGTTAAAGTTAAAGGCTGCAATTGCATATTTCCCTGCCATTGCATTTTTAAACATTTCTCTGGTATTCACCAGTCCTAAATCTTTGTAGTTGACCATAACTTATATATTAAAAATTGTATTTTGCTTCAAATGTAGAAAATTATCCACAAAGTATCAATCGGGTATTGAAAAGTTTTAACAAATAATCGTCGTACACGATAGCGGAAAATTATGGGAACGGATTCCTGATTATGAAAATTACGATTATCGGAGTCGGAAATATCGGCGGGGCTATCGCCCGGGGATTAGTAAGGGGAGGCGTGTTCAATGCTTCGGATATTACTTGTACGGATTTGATGCAGGCGAATCTCGACCGTTTATTATCGGCAGATGCTTGTTTTAACGTATCACAGGATAATCCGACGGCTATTCAGGGAGCCGATTTAGTAGTTATCGCGGTAAAACCCTGGCGCGTGGAGGCTGTGATCGACGAGATCCGGGGTACACTCGATTATGAAAGACAATCGGTTGTTTCCGTCGCTGCCGGGATTCCTTTCGAGCGGTTATTGCGTTATTTTACGAAAGATGCAGAGGTTCGGCCTGCCTTATTCCGGGTGATTCCGAATATCGCTATCGAGGTTTCCAGTAGTATGACCTTTGTCGCTTCCTGTAATGCCACTCCTGAACAAGAGAAAGTGGTGGTCGATATTTTCAATCAATTGGGAATGGCCATGTTGATCAAAGAGGAGTTGATGATGGCCGGAACAGCTTTGGCATCCAGTGGAATCGCTTTTGCCTTGAGGTACATCCGGGCGGCTAGTGAAGGCGGGGTTGAACTGGGTTTTTATCCCGATCAGGCCAAAGAGATCGTACTGAAAACGGTAAAAGGTGCCGTAGATTTACTGCTTACTCATGGCTCCAATCCCGAAACAGAAATCGATAAAGTTACCACCCCTGGAGGGATAACCATTCGTGGCCTCAATAAAATGGAAGAAGAGGGCTTTACCTCAGCCGTGATCAAAGGCCTCAAAGCCAGTAAATAAAAATTAAAGCTAAAGGTTATAGCGGGAAAAGATCAGCATATCCGGAGGGCTCTGATTAGTGCTTTGCTGATCAGCGTATCTGCGATACTGATCAGTGGACCTTCGGTTCTGATAAACATTCCCTATCAGAACCGAAGGTTCGCCGATCAGGCGCCTGTAAAGCAACATTGATCAGGAATAAAAAAACGCTGATTTTTTTCTGCCTTTAGCTTATAGCCCATAGTTTTTAGCCTGTCGAATTTTAATGCATAAAATAGCAGGTAGTTTTTATCCGATTCTGTCTCCGGTAATTGTTGACCTTTGGCTTTCAAATATTTTTCGAGATATTCTCCCCGGCAAGTTCCGATGAGTCGGTTTCCGCATTGCCAACGGGGAAAAAAGGGAAGTAAGGTTTGCGAATCCTTGATTCTTCCGGCATATATAATTTCCCTCCCAGATGAGAACAGGGTGTAGTAACGGGTATTTTTTTCCAAAAAACTCATCATTTTAAAATGATTGAAATCAAAAAAATCTTCAATATAAATAAAAGGAGATCTGCCCGGATTAAAGTCTTTCTCTCCGATACGATCCGGAATCGTTTTGTTTCCGAAGTCTATTTCAAAACTTAATTGTAATTTTCCTGCAGGGGTGAATTCATATATCTGATTGGAAAAGGGGCGTACTAAAAAACTTTGTTTTGTACTTTCATTCCACGTGAACATTTGTCCTGTCGTGCCTCGGCCATGTAACGTATGTCCCCATTTGGGTTTATAAGGAATGAAATGATCCACTTCGTTCATATCTCTATCTCTATAAAGGTAATAATAATTTCCGTCGATGTCTTCTAAATTGTTGAAAAGAAAATGCTTGTCTGTGATTTTAAAATCCGAGGACGTATAGGATAAATTTTTTGCAATAACAAAATTCATTGAGTGGTCGTAGTATATCAGTTTTTTCCCGGGCATATCCAATACGTATACGAATGAAGAATCACATTCTATTGAACAAGCATGGATATATTCTCCCGGACCCCTTCCTGAACGACAAGTTTCTTGAATGAAATTTCCCTGCATATCGAAAATGAATAAGGATTGTTTTATATCATCTAAGATATAAATTGAATCCCTGTATATGGCAAGATCTTTAATTTGGCCGATAAAGGTTGTATCGGGTATATTTAGTCGGAGTATCTGAATATCCGAAAGTATACGATCCATTTCAATTTCCTGGGAAAAATTCTTTATGGGTATCACTGTGTACCTGGTGTTTTCTTTTTTACAGGATAAGGTAAATAAGAATAGAAAGAAGATAAGGGATAATTTCATATTTAGTCGCTTTGGGAATTTAAATTTTAGGTTAATTAAAGATGAACTCTTATTTAATGTGAAAACTGTCAAAAATCTTTCTTTCTTGTCATATTCAAATTTTATCATGAAAATTATGTTTAATATTATTAGTAATGTAATAGTTATTGTTGTTATTTTTATAATTTGTATTTTCTGATAAAAGAATATTCCAGGTCATTATAATTATCTATTGTGGCAAATAAATAGGTATCATTGGCATCGACACAAATGGAATAGAGGAGTTCCGGACAAGGGTAGATATTTTTAATATTTCCTGACCAATCCATGACAATTAATTGTCCTGATAATTTCTGAGGCTGATTTTGCAATTGTATCCCGGTTTTATTTGCTCTTAAGATATAGCAATATTTGTTTGTACCACAAATGCTTAGATTATAAAAAGAGGCTTCTGGTGCCATCCCGGAAGCTACGGTAGATAATAAAGGTTTCTGGATTTTAGAAAAACAGCATTCTTGTAAGAGTTTACCTTCATCATCGTACAACTGGATGAGATCAAAATAACGATAGGCTACTATGATTTTTTTCTTTTGCGGGTGAACGCAAATGGAGTTCAGGTAAGATTGATCTTCATATTTTTTATCGGGATATCGGAATTTGTGATTAAATTTTATCCATTTTTTTTCTTTACTCGTACTATTATATATAAAGAAAGATCCATAATTCATGTCAATGCTTTTCCCGACAAAAGTAGAGTCGTTTAATATATTCAAATTATCGGTAAAATACAATTTAGTAGGTAAATACCGTCCTTTTATTTCTTTTTCAGGCTGAGGATTTTGTATGAATTTTTTTAAGTTGAAATATTTTTCTTGAAGTAGATTAATGTCAAACATGTGAATAATGGAGTCGTGGCAGTCGATAAAGTTAGTATTAAAAAATTGGGGCATATTGAATTCTGAAAAAAGTTTACCTTTGTCGCCCACACTGAATTTAAAATTGAAAGCTGTGTCATAGACATGAATGAATTTTTCATCAGCATCTCCATAAGCGATCATAATTAATAAAGAATCCTTGGTAATACTGTAACCAAAGCTATTATTTGTAACTTGTTTCTCTCCGATCAAAGTTAATGATTTTGTAATATTTAAAGGAGTGATCGGTATTTCTTTGCAAGAATGTAGAGAAAAAACTATGACTAATGATGATATTATTATTCTCATTTTTCTATGTTCATTAAAACTATACTATATTAAGTCCTAATTTATATTTTTTGAGGATAAATTCATGTGAATTGCTTTTTTATATAAATCCCATATATTATCGTTTCTAATGGGATTTCCAATTAAAATTATATGATTATTTTGATCGATCAGAAAACATTGTAATAAAGAAGAGGTTGGAAAATTATTAATTTTATTCATGTCATTTGTTTTGTCATAGAAAATAGGATAATTAAAAAAATTTTTTTTGCATAAAAATTCTAGATCAGTATAATCTTTTTGATATGCAATAAAAATCACCTCAATTTCGGAACTTAAGGATTTTATTTCTTCTATTTTTTTACTCCATTCATAAAGTTCAAGTCGACATTCCGTACATCCACTTGTGTCAATATAATTGATAATCTTTAATTTATTGTTATCTATTTTTATTATCGTATCTTTTCCTAAGATTTTTGCTTGTAAATTTGGAGAGAATATGATTTCTTTGTTTTGCCAACTTTGTAATTCTCTGCTTAATTTTCTTTTTCTTTCATTTTTGCATGATAATATGAACAAAATGAATATACAGAATATTAATATATAGTTTTTCATAGATTAGTTTTGGAAAATGAAATTTCAGAAACTACGTAAGTCAAATCTTCATTTCTCAAAGAAGTTTTTATATTATAAAGCTTATTGTCATAGTTTGCATATCTTTGGATATTATAGTTCGGATTATATAATTCTTTAACGGAATATAAATAGTTTTTGCCTGAGTCAAAAATATAATACTTAAGGTATCGTTGCGAGTGGTCTATGCGTTTATCGATAATTTTCGATTTTCCTACTTCGCTTTGTATGATCAGATAATTATTGGCATAGAATAAGTTCGTAATAATACTATTACTCAATAAGTAATCTATGACTTTGTCGCGTTCGTTATTCACTAATATATTGGCGTCTAAATTTAATTTATTAACAATAAATTCCGTATCCTTGAAATAGGAAGATGTGTTGTGCGTTGTGTTTTTTATATTTGTACAATAGATATGAAGTGCGTCTGCGCTTGTATAATAGAGGCTGTCATTGACTAAAATTAATCCGCCAGATCTTTCGGTTAAATTTAAAACGAGATGTTCATTACTGGGTTTGCCGATATAATCGATATTGTTTCTTTGATGTATATGATGAATTTCTAATAAAGCTTCATTAAAACCTCCTGCTATATAGAATATGAGATTTTCATTCCAAATGCTAAAGTCTTTTATTGCTTTTTTAAAGTCTTTATACTCTTCAATAAATCTTCCTTCCAGATCTAATTTGATTAATTTTAGTTGTTTACTGCACCATATATAAATATGATTATTAAATATATGTACAATTGCCGGTTCAATATATTCACCTGGCCCTCTACCGAGACGATTTATTTTTTTTTCTTGAATGCCTTGAGAATTATAAATGAATAACGATGGGTCAGGAGAAATAGTACTTATTATAAAATGGTTGCTGTCAATAAAGTTAAAAGAATTGATATTTCCGAGAATATCGATATTTTCTTTTAAAGAACAAATGCTGTCATATACAATATTACTATTCGTATCTGATAAAAGAATAATATTATTTTTATCTGTTCTTTTACAGCAATAGAAAAGTAAAAGATAACATAATAGAAAAATGATTTTTTTCATATTGATTTTTGTATATCGTTAAGGATTGTTGATTTTTACCACGCGCGTGAAGATTTATTCGATTACATTACCACGTATCTTAAGCCTGATCTCCGCTCTTGTAACCGAGCTGGTAAAAAATGGACTATCCGGACAAGAGCAAGAGTATTATTTAGCTACATGAAGGGTGGAATGTTGAATTTCTTCATTATATTAAATATTTATTTTTCAAAACAAATTTAAAGATAAATTCTTATTTAGGGAAAAAACTATCAGAGATCTTTTTTACTGATTTTTGAATCAAGCTCTAAAGATGGGGATAATGCTTAGTTTTGATCTTCGCTTTTCCTTTACTTTATCCTTTTGAGAAGTATTACAATTCATGCAAGTTATAATAAACAGTAACATATAAAAATATTTCATGAGAGGTATTTTATTCTATTTTACATTTTTTTGATAGAGGGCAAAATAGGGGAACCTGTTGGCACTATATAGCATAACATGTTTTTCCGGATTATAGGCAAGTGTTCCTTGTAAGGTGGCATAACTATTGGTGATCGAATCTGAAATCGGGAGTTTGCCGAATTTTGAAACCACTTGGCCGGATTTGATAAATTGGAAGGGGAGGGGAGTCATAAATTGAAGGGTAATAAAACTTGAAGAATCTATAACGACGGCATCACAAACCTGTTTTACCGGGAAGTCTGTTCGGGGAATGTATGGATTACGTGAGGACAATAAACTATCGATAGAATAGAAAGCGCATTTAGGTAAATTATCATCCAAAATAATAATGTGCTTATTGATGCATCCTATTAGATTCGGGGAAATGAATTCTTCCGGTCCCCTCCCTATCTTTCCCATTTTACCCACTTCTTTTCCTGTGCGAAGGTCAATAACATACATAAAAGTATCTGTTGCAAATCCATCCTGCCATATAATGTAAGGATCACAAAGCAAAATTTTACCGGGAAGCATTGTAAATAAACTGTCATTTATAATTTGGGGTGATAAGCTGATTCTTTCAATATTTACATTTTTGGTACTACATGCAAAAATAATTGTACTTAAAAATGAAGCATAAATAAATATTTTCATAGTGATATTTTTTAAGGTAGTTATATACATATTTACCCTAAATGTAGGCTTTCTTGGGACTTTAGAAAAACAGTGTTCTTGTAAGAGTTTACCTTCATCATCCTATAACTGGAGGAGATCAAAATAACGCTAGGCTACTATGATTTTTTTCTTTCTCGTACTATTATATATAAAGAAAGATCCATAATTCATGTCAATGCTTTTCCCGACAAAAGTAGAGTCGATAAAGTTAGTATTAAAAAATTGAGGCATATTGAATTCTGAAAAAAGTTTACCCTTGTCGCTCACACTGAATTTAAAATTGAAAGCTGTGTCATAGACATGAATGAATTTTTCATCAGCATCTCCATAAGTGATCATAATTAATAAAGAATCCTTGGTAATACTGTAATCAAAGCTATTATTTGTAATAATGATTTTGTAATATTTAAAGGAGTGATCGGTATTTCTTTGCAACTATTTTATTATTGTTTGAGAATATCTTCATATAGTTGTCTGATATTGTTATTTGTAACAGGATTGCCGATAATTAATACTTTATTGTTTTTGTCTAGCAAAAATGTTTGAAAATTAGGGTCATTAGGAAAATTATTGATGTTTTTAAGATTTGCATTATAATCATAGAAAACTGGATAAGTGAATTTATTGGCTTTTTGTATATCTTCAAATTCTTGGTAGTTCTTTGAATGAATAACAAAAAGAAAGGCTATGTCTTCAGAGAAAGTATTTAGTTCTTTTATAAATAATTTCCAATCGAATAACTTTAAGCGACAAGCTGTACAACCTGTCGTATCAATATATGTCAATATTTTGTATTTATGATCTAGAATATGGGGAATTATAGTATCTTCACCCATTATTTTTGCATTTAAAGGAGTGAATATTATTTTTTTCCCGTTCCATGTTTGAATAATATTTTTAGCTCTTCGTTGATACGTGTTGCATGAAAGTAAATTGAAAAATAAAATTATGAAAAATATTATTTGTATAAAAGATTTCATTTGGATTTATTTTTATTATTGAATGAATATAGACGAAGAACGACTCCTTCGTTGTTTAAATGTTGTTTGATTTCTTCTGGTAGTTGGAGGTCTTTTTTGTATGTTAAATAATCTCCAGGATAAATGCAACTGATGATTCCTTCCTCGCATATTCCGATAACATTTCCCAATTTATTAAAAGGGTGTGGTTCGCCTAAATATAAAATACCTGCTGTTTTATCAATTAGAAATATTTTGTCAATACGTTCATCCCAAATATACCCTAATAGGTAGTCATCATTTACAATAGTAAAATTTTTTAGGCAGCATAAGTGATCATACATTTTTTCTTTCTTTTCTATATTTTTCAAAGCGATTTCTGGAACATTTTTTTCTCCAAAGTCAAAATGGATATTTTTTAAAGGCTTACCATTTTTTGAAAATAAGTAAATATTATTATCAAAAAAACGATTGTAAATGATATATTTTTCTGTTTGTAAAAATTGATAAAAGCTGATCCAGTAGTTGGGATCGATTCCTTTTTCATATTCACAGAATCTTATAGATGAATTTAACATGCTATCCGTTTTAACAATTTTATCATTGCTGTTTAATTGTTTATTCCAGGAGGATAATCCGAACAAATAACCTCCATCATCTAAACATTGAAAAATATCAGCTTCGAAAGGTAATTTTTGGGAAGTTATAAAATTCAGATTTTTATCATAGATGTTCATTTTATCTAATCTTCCATCTATAATGTGAATGTTTCCATCTTTATTTATACTGAAGTCTGTTAAATTTAAATATTCTTCGGGTGCCCGTCCGACATTGCCAACTTTACCGATTCCCTTGCCTGACATATCGTATATACCTAGTAATCTTTGGAATTTATCTAATATATAAATTTTGTGGTTTGAAATTTGGATTTTGTTGATTTCGCTAAATAATAGATCAGCGCTATCCGGTAATATTTTTATGTATTTTGTTTGAACTATACATTTATCAGGTATATCATTTATGTCTTTTTTAGATAAAGCAAAAAAATCAATATATTCTGTTGAAATATTGGGTATTTGAAGTTGACGTTTCTTGCATCCTGATATAAATAGGAGTAAAAAGCAAATGCTTAATATTTTCATAAGTATATATATAAAATAGGAATTATCTCTTTCCTATAATAATTGAAGAGATAATTCCATGTTGTTTAACGACATCCTTTTAAATCTTTGCACTCAACATCGTTTTCGCATAAACAATGATCTTTAGGTTTTGGACCATAGCACTTCCATTTACCTCCTTCTGAATCTGATGCATAAGCTTCAATATTACTTATTAATAAACCACTATCATTGTTGGTATTTAAGTCTAATTTTGCTGTAAAAAATGTTAGGCAAATAGCTAATAAACTTATTCCCCAAAATAATTTCTTTTTCATTGTATCAAATTTTTATTTATTGGTCAAAAATGTGTTTAAACTTTTTTGAATTGTATAATCTCCCACCTGGCAGCGAAATTATACGAGAAAATTATTACATTACAGCCTCTCTTTCTTTTTTAGAGGGAGTGTCGGGACGGAAGCTGATTTGATTTGGAAAATGCTGTTCAGCTTTCCGTCCTTTTTCTCCTGGGTTAGACAATCAAGTTGACTTTCATGATAGTATAATCGAAAGGATTGTTAATTTTTACCACGCGCATGAAAATTTATTCGATTACATTACCACGTATCTTTAGGTTGATTTTGTGTCCGGCCACATTGCAGCGGACCTCTATGTTTTTAATAAAGATACCGAGTGAATTCGGGCTGTATACGGTTTGGATCTCTCCTGATTCTCCCGGTTTGATGGGGCGTTTTTTCCATTTCACAGCAGTGCAGTCGCACGATGGCACTACATTGTAGATCAATAGCGGAGCTGTACCGGTGTTTGTAAAACGAAATACTGCTTTTTGTTCTGTCCCGTATTTGACTGAGCCTAACGATAGGGTATCCTTTTCAAAATGGATATTGGTGGGAGTGACGAACTGATCTTCACTACTGTAGCCGGGCTGGTGAAAAATAGACCATCCGGAAAAGAGCAAAAGTATTATTACTGTGATGAAGAGCAAAATGTTGAATTTCTTCATTGTATTAAATATTTATTTTTTTCAAAACAAATTTAAATAAAAATTCTTATTCTATAAAAACATTCTATAATTTACTAAACTATAAATAAAGTAATAATTTTACATGGCGTTTGTATATATGTTTACCCTAAATGTACGTTTATTAGTGTGAATATGTATATAACTGCCCTTATTTTCAATTGTTTTTTTTGCACCCACAACTTCAGGTAAAAGCCTGGGAAAGGCAGTTCTTTGCCATATAGTAAACTGAATAATTCCTAAATGAAGGTACAAAAAATGAATTGTCAAAATTCGCAACCCGCACGCAACTTTTTTTTGTTTTTTTGTGAAAAATGTTTTTATCTTTAAGAGGTGTTAGGGATAATAAATAGTTTTATAATAAAAGGGTGAAATGTTCCTAAGGAAATAGATCTGATTAATTGTTTAACCATGGGAGAAAAGAGGCGGAAAACTGAACTGCATAACCAAATCAAATCAGTTTCCGCCTTCCATCCTTCCTTTAAAAAGAAAGAGAAGTTGCAATGTACTGATTTTTTCGTATAATTCCGCTGCAAGGCAGGGGATTATACAAATTGAATGGGTAAAAATTTAACGAAATTAAAACTGTAAAAATATGAAAAAGAAGATACTAAAAATAAGCGTATTATTTTCTTTGGTAGTTACTGCAACCATTGGGACTAAGGTCGTGAACAACGGTAATACTATTTCATCGATAGGTTTGATGCTTTCTAATGTGGAGGCTTTGGCTTCGGACGAAACTGGGTCACAACGAGTGAAACATGATACACATGGTGGCAAGGAATATCGAAAAGGTTCTCATTATATTACCTATGAAAGAACAGGTGTCGGTGATGGTTGTATAACATGGCCGGAATATAAACCTTTAGGGGAGAAAAACGGTTATTGTTATACTTATGAATAACGATTGCTGAACTTTTTTCAGGAGTATGTCGGAAGTCATTATTCTGTTGAGCTTGATATTTACTTTCGATACACTCCTACCTTTTGAAGCAAGTAAAAATATAAATGATACATTTTATGAAAATCGGTTTTTTAGTTCTTTTGCTCTTCATTTTTACTTCTTGTCATAACGGCAATACGAACGTATCTACAGGAAATAATACGATTATTTATGACTTTCCGGTCACGCAAATTGCCGAAAGTGAACAGATAGATCTGGAAATTATAGGGATAAACGATCTTATGGTTATAGATACCCTTTTGTTTGCCTTTAAAGCGAGTGGTTATAATGATTTTTTCGAAATGTATTCGACTGACAATTGGCAATATCTGGGAAAATTCCTTTCTCAGGGCAGAGGCCCTGATGAGTTTCTATCTGTGCAATTTTCCCAGGATTATTTTTTTAAAGATGACAATCTGGTCCTATGGATCTCGGATGGTGCTTTACAAAAACGGGCATTATTAAATATTACCCAGTCTCTCCGGATTGGCCGGACTGTATGTGATACCATTTTCCGGATTACTTCAGATTGTAGTTATTTTCAAGTGAACGACTCCATGGTGCTTTTACAAAAATATGTTCCCGGTAATATCTGTCTTTCCGTACAAAATCAACATACCGGCCAAACGATCCAGGAATATGAATTTTTGAAATCCTATATCCCGAAATCGATTCCTGTTCCTTTATTGAGCATGGGAATAACCAGGCATCCGGAGAAAGATTTGTTTGCTGGCAATATGTTGTTTTTTAATCAAATAAATGTATTTTCCAGTGATATGAAAACCAATTTTTCTTTGTCTTATCAACCTCCCATCGATATTTTTGAGACAGCCCACTTGCCGGAATCAGATTTTATTCTGTATTATTCGTCATTACAAGTTTCTTCGGAATATATCTACGCGCTTTATGTTAATAAGAAAGATAATTTATTTTCTCATGCGGAAGGAGAGACTGAAATTCACGTATTCAATTGGGAAGGAGCACCTATAGCTAAAATCCGGATTCCCGACAATATTATTTATTTTGCAGTGGATGAAAAACATCGTTATATATACGGATTAAAAGGTAACGAGGAATTATACCGGTATAAATTTGAATTATAAATCTATCCTTATTTCTTGTAATTTAATGCATAAGTGACACACTTTGAATAGTTATAAGTTTGCCCTAATAATATTTGTTTTGTTGTTAAGTATTATTGTATGAAGTGTATATTCATATTTTATATAATATTTTGTATCGGTGCTTGTCGTTCTGGTATAAAGACAGAGGAACTCAAACTGTTATCCTCATCTCACATTAAAGGTGAAAAAATTCCTGTTCCTGAAAGATGTTATGAAGACGGAATATTAATAGATAGTATATTAATCCTAAAAGAATCTTGTAGTGAAAACCTATTCTACGCTTATAATATCTATACAAACGAAAAAATCCACCAATGGGGAAGACTTGGTCGTGGCCCTGAAGAATTCAATTATCCTATGTTTGTGAATACTCTTAATCAAGATATGTTAACGATTTATGATAGTCCAGCTGCAAATCTTATTCAGATCCCACTAAAGAATACTGATCAAAAGAAATATTTGCAAAGCCAGGTTAAAAAAAGTTTGGGTAGTTATATGCTTTTTTTATACAATTTTCATCTCACCGACTCTTTATATATTTTTACTCCGATTGAAGCGGATGAAGGCCTCTTTTCTATATATAACAGGAAAACAGAAAAAGTTTTTCATGTTCCATATAAACCAGATTATGAATATAATAAGGAGGAACGTAAAGATGTTTATTATCATCATTTATCAGTGTCGCCTAAGCATGAAACTATTCTTGCAGCTTTTCAATATTTAAACCTGATTAATTTTTATAGCTTTGACGGTGAATTGAAGAAATCATATACTTTATCCTATTCTCCGGAAGAAAATAATTATAGTCTTTATATTACGGAAGAAACCATTCTTCAGTCTATTCAGACTTATAGTACAAATGAAAAGGTATATATTCTTTGGAATGGCAATCCTATGAAGACAGAATTTGTCGGAACAAGTAAAATTTTAGTATTTAGTTGGCAGGGCGATTTAGAAAAAGTATATGAATTAAATAATTGTCCACGTTTTATCACAATCGATGAACATAGTGGAAATGCCTTTGGAGCTGTTTTCTCGGAAAAAACAGAAATGATGGAGATTCAAAAATATATATTAAACTAATTACAATTAATGAAACTATTTATCTGTATATTATTGTTACTTTTCTTCCTAGGATGTAATTATAGAACAAAACTAACTTTTGAAATGATAAAATGGCAAAATAAAGAAATTTTCATTCCTCAAAATCTACAAGCCTTCATATATGGGAAGGATACAATTATTAATTATCATAATAACAAATATAATATTCTGAACTATATTGATACAAGCGGTTGTACTGAATGTCATATGCAATTATTTGAATGGAAAATTTTGAAAGAAGAAATTGAAAAATTAAGTACAGATATAGGATTAATATTTATCGTTTATACTAAAGATTATAATATAGTAGAAAATTTGCAAAAAGTCAATAGGTTTAATTATCCTATTTTTTATGATTATACAGATACTACTAATAGAATAAATAATTTTTCTAAAAATACGAATCTACATACTTTTTTAATCGATTCAACAAATAGAGTTAAACTAATAGGCAATCCGCTTAAAAGCAAAAAAATATTGGAAACATATAAAAAATATATTAAACAAATAAATTGAAATAGTAATTCAGTAAATGTCCCTACTTAACGTTATATCTTGCAATTTGATATTGATTACTATAAGGTACAAATTCAAGTTCATTTACTCTGAATTTTTGATGTAATAAGATAAATTTCAAATACTTAAAGAATATATTCCGGATTTTAACAGGACATTAATGAAGGGATTTACTAAATAATTCCTAAATAGAGGTACAAAAAATGAATTGTCAAAATTCGCAACCCGCACGCAACTTTTTTTTGTTTTTTTGTGAAAAATGTTTTTATCTTTAAGAGGTGTTAGGGATAATAAATAGTTTTATAATAAAAGGGTGAAATGTTCCTAAGGAAATAGATCTGATTAATTGTTTAACCATGGGAGAAAAGAGGCGGAAAACTGAACTGCATAACCAAATCAAATCAGTTTCCGCCTTCCATCCTTCCTTTAAAAAGAAAGAGAAGTTGCAATGTACTGATTTTTTCGTATAATTCCGCTGCAAGGCAGGGGATTATACAAATTGAATGGGTAAAAATTTAACGAAATTAAAACTGTAAAAATATGAAAAAGAAGATACTAAAAATAAGCGTATTATTTTCTTTGGTAGTTATTGCAACCATTGGGACTAAGGTCGTGAACAATGATAATACTATTTCATCGATAGGTTTGATGCTTTCTAATGTGGAGGCTTTGGTTTCGGACGAAACTGGGTCACAGCGTGTGAAACATGATACACATGGAGGGAAAGTATTCGTACCAGGTTCTCCTCACACTACTTATGAACGAACAGGCGTTGGCGATGGTTGTATAACATGGCCTCATTATCAGCCTTTAGGAGATAAAAACGGTTATTGTTATACTTATGAATAACGATTGCTGAACTTTTTTCAGGAGTATGTCGGAAGTCACTATTCTATAATTTTCGACATACTCTCATCTCTAAAATCAAGTAAAATACAAATAACATATTTGATGAAAACCTATTTTATAATTATTTTGTTTCTGCTTCTCTGTTCTTGCCATAACGGCAATACGAATGTATCTACGGGAAACAATACGATTATCAACGATTTTCCTGTCACACAAACAGTCGAAAGTGAAAAGATCGATCTGGAAATCTTAGGAGTAAATACGCTTTTGATCTGTGATACTTTTTTAATTGGCTATAAAGCGAGTGGCTACAACGATTTTTTCGAAATATATTCGATTGGTAATCTGCAATATTTAGGAAAGTGTCTCTCTAGAGGCAAAGGTCCTAACGAATTTTTATCTATAGATTATGACCAAAATTTTCTTTTGGAAAATGGAAATATTGTATTATGGGTTTCGGATCCTGTCTTACAGAAACGGGCATTATTAAACATTACCCAGTCTCTCCGGACAGGCCGGACGATATGCGATACCATTTTCCGTGTTGCTTCAGATTGCAGTTATTTTCAAGTGAACGACTCCATGGTGCTTTTACAAAAATATGTCCCCGGTAATATCTGTCTTTCCGTACAAAATCAATATACAGGTCAAACGATTCAGGAATATGAATTTTTGAAATCCTATATCCCGAAATCGATTCCTTTGCCTTTATTGAGTATGGGAATAACCAAACATCCGGCAAAAGATTTGTTTGTTGGCAATATGTTGTTTTTCAACCAAATAAATGTATTTTCCAGTGATATGAAAACCAATTTTTCTTTGTCTTATCAACCTCCTATCGATATTTTTGAAACAGCCCACTTACCGGATTCAGATTTTATCCTGTATTATTTATCGCTACGAGTTTCTTCGGAGTACATCTATGCACTTTATCTGAATAAAAAACTCGGTTTATATCCTCATGAGGAGGGAGAAACTGAAATTCACGTATTCAATTGGGAAGGAGCACCTATAGCTAGAATACGGATCCCCGATAATATCATTTATTTTACTGTGGATGAAAAACATCATTATATATACGGATTAAAAGGTAACGAGGAATTATACCGGTATAAATTTGAAATTTAAATCTATCTTTATCTCTTGTAATTTTAATTTCAAAAACAGCTGTAAGAATCTTATGAAAAAAGCACTAGCCTTATTTTTAGGTGTAATTTCATTTCTCGCTTGTCAGAAATCGAAAACCGAAGTTAGTTATACAGTACCGAAATTCAGTGAATCAATAAAACGAACCGTTACTGTTTTGAGAGACACGATAGAGGATTTTTCTCCGAATACGATCATATTAGACAGCTTTTTAATTATGAAGCATGAAAGTGTTCGAAACGAACAATTATTTCATGTTTATAACCGATATTCGGGAGCATATAGGCTGAGTTTCGGTAACCGGGGGAGAGGGTATGGAGAATTGATACATGTAAACGGTATTTCTATGGATTATGAAACAAAATCCATGTATGTGGGATCACTGAATCAAAGCAGAATAACTATTTTTCAATTGGATTCACTTCCTTGGGGGAAAGTAAACATTGCAGAAAAAAGGTTGCGACAACCCTTATCCAGTACTGCTTTCTTTAGATTAGACCCCGATCATTATTTAACAACTTATAATGCATATAGTCGTTTTGCTTTATACGATAAAAACCTGAACCTGATTGATTCCTGTACTCACTATTCTCCAATCACCACCCAGATTACCCCGGAAAAAGTATTGGAAAATTACTATTTCTATTGTTCAGCTGTCCTCATAAAGCCGGATGGAACAAAATTCCTGAATTTTACGCATTGCGGTGCCATTCTGGAGTTTTTCAATATACAGCAAAATAAGATCACACATTCGAATACAAGTTATATTTATGAACCAACTTATAAAGCAGACGGGTTTCCACTTTGGCAGGAAAGTATCAGAGGATGGAGGACAGTATATGCCACGGATAATTACATATATATAGCATTAAACGGAACAAAGGATCTTGAGACCCGGATCGAAAAACTTTCTGTATTCGATTGGCAGGGAAGCCCTGTAAGACAATATGATTTGGGAGTTAATATTATGCGGGTTGTTGTTGATGAAAGTTCAAAAACGGGCTATGTCATTTATCGGGATGATGAGTATGAATATCATTTAGGGAATTTTGATTTATAGCCAACCTATTCAATCATAACTATGGTAAAGCATTTTTGTTATTTACTATTATGTACGATAACAATCACTTCTTGTTCTCGTACAGTTAAACTGAAACAGGAATGATTTCAATTACAATCTCAAAAGATAGTATTTCCACAATACAATCCGCATATTCCAACAAACAAAGTATTACACACCTTTCTTTTAGATGAAAATAATAAAGTCATTTTGGCAGGGAATCCCCTATTTAATCCACGTATCGAAGCCTTATTATTTCAAAAACTAAAAGAAAATAACTAAATTTATAGCTATTTCTTTTTCCTTCTCATTCTAAGAAACATCGGAAACAAGTTGATAAAATTCAGGCAGAGGGAGCGTCAATTGAGCTGTGAATATTTGCCTCTTACTCTACCATTCGATTTCCTTCAACCCATGTTCCCGTAGATATTGGTTTGTGCGGCTGAACTGGTGATTGCCGAACCATCCGCCCCGGTTGGCAGAAAGCGGGGAGGGGTGTACGCATTTAAGCACCAGGTGCCGGTCGGTATCGATAAATGCGCCTTTGCGTTGGGCATAGGATCCCCACAACAGGAATACCAGGTGTTCTTTCTTTTCTGCGATCTTGCGGATAACGGCATCGGTGAAAGTTTCCCAGCCTTTGTTCTGGTGCGAACCGGCCTGGTGGGCCCGTACGGTAAGCGTTGCATTGAGCAGCAGTACCCCCTGGTCCGACCAGCGTTCCAGGTTGCCCGAACGGGGGACAGGAGTACCCAGGTCATCGTGTATTTCTTTAAATATATTTTGCAGGGAAGGCGGTTGCTCGATACCTTCGGGCACGGAAAAACAAAGGCCGTGCGCCTGTCCGGGACCGTGGTAAGGATCCTGGCCGAGGATAACGACTTTCGTATTGTCTACCGTACAATGGTTGAATGCATTGAATATCAGTTTGCCGGGAGGGAAAATCCGGGTTTGGGCGTATTCGTTTTTTACAAAAGCGATCAGTTCAGCAAAATACGGTTTGTCAAATTCTTCCTGAAGCAGTGCTTTCCAGGATTCTTCAATTTTAACGTCCATATGGAATAAGTTTTACCTTGATTTCAAATAGTTTCGGCCACCGTTTCCCGGTGACATAAAAAGTTCCTTTCCCGGCATTCCACGCGATACCGTTCAGCACATCGTCTTTGTCGTCTAGCCGGGCTTTATCGGCGGCAGGCAAGAGTCCGGGCAGGTTCAGCTCGCCCCGGACAATGCCGGTTTCCGGATCGATGACGACAATCCGGTCGGTCAGCCACACATTCGCCCAGATCATACCGTCTACGTATTCCAGTTCGTTCAGTTGGTCTACCGGACCGTTATGATCGTATACTTCTACTTCTTTCAGTATATTGAACGTCGACGGAGCGATATGATAAAGCTTGTTGCTGCCGTCGCTCATGATCAGGTGGTCTCCGGCCGTAGTAATCCCCCAACCTTCGGAATTATAATTGAAGGTCGATTCCAGGGTAAAAGTTTTCAGATCGTAAATGAAACCTTTGCGTGACCGCCAGGTGATCTGGTAAATTTTATCTTCATATATCGTGATCCCTTCTCCGAATAACTGACTGTCGATATTTAAGACCGATAGAGTTTTACCGGTTTGCATGTCTGTTTTACGAATAGACGATTCGCCATATTGCCCCGTTCCCTCGTATATAAAACCGTCCTGATAGATCAAACCTTGTGTATAGGCTTTCGGATCGTGAGGAAAAACGTGGACTACCTCATAGCTATAAGCGGCCGGAGCCTGATCGGGTTTCACCCGGATCGTCGTTGTCGCGATTCCCCGTTTGTTGTCCGGATGCCACGCCATCACTTTGATGGTCATATTGCCGGTTTTACCTTCAGGTATCCGGTAAGTAAAACTCCGGTCCTCTTTACCGGCCGTTGCGATTTGCTGGCCGTCGATATAGAAGGCGGCAGAATCGACAGGGAAACGGTCCTTGCTTTCAAAACCGATAACGATCTCCTCGTTGAAAGCATACATCTTATCTTTCCCGGGCGATGTAAGTTGAATACTTTTCACATACCTCACCTCGTCTTTCGGAAGTTCTGCAGCCAAAGGAGTTTTTTTTTCTTTGTTCGCCGTTTTATTCCCTCCGCAGGAACAGATGAAAAAGGCACATAATATGTAAAAAAAACAGGTCATCCGCTGTTCGTATCTGTTCAATTTTCTACCAGTTCCCATTCATATCCCTCTTTGGTATCCTTAATGGCGACTCCGGCTGCTTTCAGTTCGTCCCTGATCTTGTCGGAAGTGGCCCAGTCTTTCTTTTGCTTGGCTTCTGTACGGATAGACATCACCATATCCAATATTTTCCCCAGCACTTCGTGATCCTGGCTCACCGATTCGCTTTCGGCCTTCAGCCCCAGGATATCGAATACATAATCCTGATACAGTTTTTTCAATTTAGCCAGATTACCGGCATCTATCTTCTCGTTTCCTGCCACCAGTGAATTGATCATCCGTACTCCGTCGAACAAGTGGGAGATCAGGACCGGTGTGTTGAGGTCGTCATCGATCGCTTCTTCACATTGGGTGATCAGTGCATCCACATCTACCGTATTACCGGCCGAAGCTTTCACTTTGTCCAGTGCCCGGACCGCCGTCATCAGGCGTTCATATCCCTTTTGGGCGGCTTTCAGGGCCTCGTTCGAGAAATCCAGCGGACTCCGGTAGTGGGCCTGCAGGATAAAGAAACGGACGGTCATCGGGGAATAGGCTTGCTCGAGCACATCGTTTTCTCCCGAAAAGAGTTGGTCCAGGGTGATGAAATTCCCCAGCGATTTGCCCATTTTCTGTCCCTTGATAGTGACCATATTGTTGTGCATCCAATATTTCACGGCTTCGTGTCCGTAGGCAGCCGTACTTTGGGCAATCTCACATTCGTGGTGGGGAAACTGCAGGTCCAGCCCGCCGCCATGGATATCGAAACGGTCGCCCAGATACTTCTGGCTCATGCACGAACATTCCAGGTGCCAACCCGGAAAACCGTTACTCCACGGAGAAGGCCAGCGCATGATATGTTCCGGAGTAGCTTTTTTCCATAGGGCGAAATCGGCCGGATTCCGTTTTTCTCCCTGGCCGTCTAACTGACGGGTGTTGGCAAATAACTCTTCCACCCGGCGGCCGGATAGTTTTCCATAGCTGTATTTTTTGTTGTAAGCCTCGACATCGAAATAAATACTTCCGTCGCTCTCGTAAGCGAATCCGTTGTCCAGGATTTTTTTTACCAATTCTTCCTGCTCGATGATATGGCCCGAAGCATGAGGCTCTATACTGGGCGGAAGGGTGTTCAATTGCTCCATATTGTGATGGTAGCGGTTGGTATAAAACTGAACGATTTCCATCGGTTCCAACCGGTCGAGCTTCGCTTTCTTCTCGATTTTGTCTTCGCCGTCGTCACTGTCGTCGGTAAGATGGCCGACATCGGTGATGTTACGCACATAACGCACTTTGTAGCCCAGATATTTCAGATACCGGAACAACAGGTCGAAAGTAATGGCCGGACGGGCATGTCCCAAATGGGCATCCCCGTAGACGGTGGGCCCGCAAACGTACAACCCGACAAAAGGAGGATTGATCGGTTCGAACTGTTCTTTCTTGCGCGATAAAGTATTATATAGGACCAGTCGATTTTTCATTTTCTATATCCATTTAGTTTAAAACGAAAACAAAAATAATAAATAAGTCAATACGATACCGACTTAACACGCAAAAATCAAATCTAACCGGTAAAAAATCAGTCTTCGGTCGAGAAGACTACCTTCATATTCGTACGGTTTTCCAATAGCGCCCCATAGGCATTATACACCTGTTGGCTTTTGTCACGGGTGGTGACATAATGCCCGTTATTCAGGCATTCGATTTTCTGAAACTGACAAGGCAGTATGGTAGAGCCATATTGGTTGTATACCCCGAACTTCTTGTCCCGTTTGACGATATAACGATGGCCTAAAGAAATGATCTCGTCATACTGGCAGGGAATAATGGTCGAGCCGTACCGGTTGAATATGCCCTTTTTACCGTTTGCCGTGACGTAATAAATATTCCCTTCCTGTTGTATTTTGTTGTAGCGGCAAGGAATAATCGTACTTCCATAGGCATTGACGATTCCTTTCAGACTGTCGTTTTCAACCAGGTATTTCCCCCCTTCTTTGTATATCGAAGTGTATTGGGTAGGAACGATTACCGAACCGTACAGGTTGTATATGCCCTGATATTTGCCTTTTGTCACGTAATAGGCATTGTCTTTGCATTCGATCTGGCTGAATTGGCAAGGGATAATAACACTTCCATAGCGGTTGTAAACACCTTTGAGCCGGTCCCGGCAGACGTAAAAACAACGGTCGGTGAGTTCGATCTGGTTATAGCGGCAGGGGATAATTGTCGAACCGTACCGGTTGTAAATTCCGTATAACCCTTCCGACGATACCCAAAAAAAATTATTCGATAATTCTATTTTTTCAAAACGGCAGGGCAAGACCAGGGTCCCGTAATAATTGACAATTCCTTTCCGGTCGTCGCGGCTGATTTGAAGATACTGATTTTCATATTCTTCGATCTTATCGTATTCACAAGCGAGGGAAAGGTAAAGCCAGGCATACCCTTTTTTCAGGGCAATCGGCCGGTCAATCTCTTTCGGAAACCGGCCATCCCGTTTGTGCTCTTCATAAAAATAACTGATGATACCGTATTTCCGGCCCTTTCTGACTTTGAAAAAGCAATTGTGTTGAGGTACGATTTCGTCGTACTCGTACGGTATGGCCAGCTGTTTGTCGATCACGATACCGTATTTCCCGTTTTGCCGTTCGATCCGGCATTCGTCGAAATGGTTGTCGTAGCATTCTGCAAATGCAAAAGTTACACACAATAGAAAAATGAGGGTAGAAATCAGTTTCATAAGTTTGTTTTTAGACTTCAATAATAAGAAAATATTTCTTAATTCCCAAAGAAATGTATCGACTTATTAAAAAAATCGTATATTTGTTTACATTCTATTGCTGTCTCGATTTTCTTTTTTTGATTTTTCCAGTTCCGGCCGTCTCCTTCCCGGATGCTGTGGTATTCTTCGATGTATTCCTTCAGTTCTTTTACTTCTTTTGGAAGCAAGGAAATGAAACCGGTTTTTCTGAAATAGGATTGGGAAAGAATTCGCCGATCAGATCGGTTTCAAAAAGACTTTTGGGACACCTTACCCGGCGACGGATTATCCGATCAGGAATTCGAATAGGTTCGGATTGTCATTGAGATATTCGTAGAGGATACCTTCGGATTTCATGCGGTCCAGCAGGCCCTGGAAATCTTCGGGATGCTGGATCTCGATGCCGATGAGGGCAGGGCCTTTTTCGCGGTTTGTCTTCTTCTTGTATTCGAAATAGGTGATGTCGTCGTGGGGGCCCAGGACGTTGCTGACAAAACTCTGGAGTGCACCGGCTCTTTGCGGAAAACGGACGACGAAGTAATGTTTCAGGCCTTCATATAATAAAGAGCGCTCCTTGATGTCTTCCATGCGGGTGATGTCGTTGTTGCTGCCGCTGACCACACAAACGACGTTTTTTCCTTTAATTTCATTTTTGTAAAAGTCGAGAGCACTCATACTCAGGGCTCCTGCCGGCTCTACTACGATAGCGTCGAAGTTGTAAAGATTCAGGATCGTCGTACAAATCTTGCCTTCGGGCACGACGACGATATCGTCCAATACTTTCTTGCAGATAGCGTAAGTGAGCTCTCCTACCCGTTGTACGGCTGCCCCGTCGACAAATTTATCTACTTCGTTCAGTTCGGTTACCTCTCCGCATTCGAACGATTTTTTCATTCCGGCGGCACCGGCCGGTTCGACTCCGATGATCTTGGTCTTCGGGCTCATTTGCTTATAGAAACTACCGATACCGGAAGCCAGTCCGCCACCACCGATCGGTACAAAGATATAATCGAGCTTCATCCGGGCTTCCTGAATGATTTCTAAACCGACGGTTGCCTGCCCCTCGATGATCCGGGGATCGTTGAAGGGAGGGATAAATACCATATCGTTTTTTTTACAGGCTTCGATTGCTGCTGTATTGGCCTGATCGAAAGTATCTCCCGTCAGGACGACTTCAATGGATTTACCCCCGAACATTTTTACCTGGTTGATCTTTTGCCTGGGAGTAGTAACGGGCATATAGATTTTTCCCTGGATACCGAGTTTGCTGCAGGAGAAGGCTACGCCTTGGGCATGATTGCCGGCACTGGCACAAACCACTCCTTTCTCCATCTCTTCAGGAGTCAGGGATTTGATTTTATTATAAGCTCCCCGGATTTTATACGATCTCACCATTTGAAGATCTTCCCGTTTCAGAAAGATATTGGCTTCGTATTTATCGGATAGATTTCTGTTTTTCATGAGGGGTGTCGGGACCAGGATGTCGTTGAGCGTATGCTCCGCCGTCATGATATCCTTCAAAGAAGGAAAATAAGGATCACTCATATTGTTCGGTTTAATTGGTCTGTTTTTTCATTTACCCGATGTTCTTTGCTATAAAATCGCCTACTTCGCTGGTCGGATAGGCCTGTCCGTCTTCAGCGATATCTTCGGTAACGATACCGGCTTCGATCGAACGATCGACTGCCTGGCGGATGCTTGCTCCGGCTGCTTTCAGGTTGAAGGCATATTCGAACATCATAGCGGCGGATAAAATGGTTGCCAGAGGATTGGCCACATTTTTACCGGCGGCCTGAGGATAGGAACCGTGGATCGGTTCGAACAGCGAGGTGTGGATACCGATAGAAGCGGAAGGCAGCAAGCCTAATGAGCCTGTGATGACACTGGCTTCGTCGGTGAGGATATCGCCGAACATGTTTTCTGTAACGATGACGTCGAAATGTTTGGGTTGCTGGATGAGTTTCATCGCCGCATTGTCGACAAACATGTATTCGACATTTACCTGAGGATAAGCCGGAGCCATCTCTTGTACGGTTTCGCGCCATAGCCGGGAGGTTGCCAGGACATTGGCTTTATCGACAACTGTCAGTTTGTTGCGGCGCTTCATGGCGTATTCGAAACCTAATCGGCAAATCCGTTTGATTTCGGCTTTGGTGTATACACAACTGTCGAAAGCGGTTTGCCCGTCTTCTGAACGTCCCTGGGGCTGCCCGAAATAAATGCCGCCGGTGAGTTCCCGGATACAGATGAAATCGGCCCCTTCTACGAGTTCTTGTCGCAGAGGAGAGCGGTGAACAAGGGATTTGAAAGTACTGACCGGACGGAGGTTGGCATATAATCCTAATTTTTTGCGCATTTCCAGCAATCCTTGTTCCGGACGGACTTTGGCTTGGGGATTGTTGTCGAAACGGGGATCCCCGATCGCTCCGAACAATACGGCATCCGATTGCATACAAATCCGGTGAGTTTCTTCCGGATAAGGATTCCCGGTCTTGTCGATGGCTGTTGCCCCTACTGATCCGTAGGTATAGCCGACGGTATGACCGTATTTTTTGCAAGTGGCATCGATGGCTTTGATGGCCTGTTCTATGATTTCCGGTCCGATGCCGTCACCGGGTAATACTGCTATTTTTAAATCCATGATGAAATGAGTTTGTAAGGTTCATAAGGCGACTCTTGCACTGGCTTTGTCAGAACCGAAAGCTCGCCGATCGTTTTAACGGGTCTTTTCAAATGCTTCGATCTTATGGTGTATGCTCATCAGATAGTCGACATCATCGTATCCCTTCAACAAACACTCTTTTTTGTAGGGAGAAATTTCGAAAAGTTCTTGCTCTCCTGTGGCTGTCAAGGTGACGGTCTGCCGTTCCAGATCGATACTGACGGTGGTCGAAGGAGCTGACCGGACGACCTGGAATAGCTTTGCCAGAAACGATTCGCTCACCTGTACAGGAAGTAATCCGTTGTTCAGGGCATTGTTGCGGAAAATATCGGCGAAGAAACTGGAAATGACTACTTTGAAACCTGCTCCATAAATGGCCCAGGCTGCATGTTCACGGCTGGAACCACAGCCGAAATTTTTCCCTGCAATTAAAATTTCTCCGGTATAGTCGGGGGAGTTCAGGACGAAATCTGTTTTCGGGTTTCCCTGAGCATCATACCGCCAGTCGAAAAACAATTGTTTGCCGAATCCTTCCCGGGTGGTCGCTTTCAAAAAACGGGCCGGAATGATCTGGTCGGTGTCTACATTTTCGATTTTCAGTGGTATCGCTGTGGATGTTAGGGTTGTGAATTGGTTTATCATGAGTTGAAAAGAGTTACTGAGTTGCTGAGTTACTGAGTTGGAGTGAGTCGGGGACGGTGATTATGCCGTGGATAGCACAGGCAGCAGCGACGAGTGGGCCTGCCAGTAGAGTGCGGGCTCCCGGTCCTTGCCGGCCTTCAAAATTACGATTGGAGGTGGAGACACAATATTTCCCTGCCGGAATTTTGTCGTCGTTCATTGCCAGGCAGGCGGAGCATCCCGGTTGCCGTAATTCGAAGCCTGCAGCCTCGAGTGTATCCCTGATCCCTTCGTCGATGGCTTGTTTTTCTACCTGTTTGCTGCCCGGAACGATCCAGGCTGTTACGCCTGCTGCTTTTTGCTTGCCTTTCACATAGTCGGCGAATACCCGCAGATCTTCGATCCGTCCATTGGTACAACTGCCGACAAAAACATAGTCGACCGGTTTGCCCAGTAGCTTTTCGCCCGGTTTGAAGTCCATGTATTCCAGAGCTTTTAAGAAGGAAGGCCGGGAAGTCTCTTCGATTTCGGAGACTTCAGGGATAGAGTGGGTGAGGGCGATTCCCATGCCGGGGTTGGTGCCGTAGGTGATCATAGGGTAGATGTCGGCAGCATCGAATGTGACTTCTTTGTCGAAGATGGTGTCGGGATCACTGTATAGCTGCTTCCATTGTGCGACAGATTTGTCCCATTCGGTTCCTTGGGGCGCATATTCCCTGCCTTTCAGGTAGGCAAAGGTCGTTTCGTCCGGAGCGATCATCCCGCCACGGGCTCCCATTTCGATGCTCATATTACAGATCGTCATCCGGGCTTCCATCGATAGCGAGCGGATAGCCGATCCGGCAAATTCGATGAAATGTCCGGTACCGCCGCCGGTACCTAGTTTCGAAATGAGATATAAAATGATATCTTTCGAACAAACTCCGGGATTCAATTGTCCTTCGACATTGATCCGCATGGTCTTGGGTTTGGATTGCAATACACATTGGGAGGCTAATACCATTTCTACCTCGCTGGTTCCGATGCCGAACGCCACGCAGCCCATAGCTCCGTGGGTGGAAGTATGGCTGTCTCCACAGACGATGGTCATTCCCGGTTGGGTCAGACCTGTTTCGGGACCCACCACATGGATAATTCCGTTTTTGGGGGTACCGACTTTGAAAATCGTGATACCGTGTTCGGTACAGTTATTTTCGAGCATCGACAGTTGCCGGGCGGATTGCAGATCCTGTACCGGCAGATGTTGATTTTGTGTGGGTATATTGTGATCGGGGCTGGCTGTGACCTGAGCCGGACGGAATACTTTCGCGCCGCGCGAATGAAGCCCTTCGAAAGCTTGTGGACTCGTTACTTCGTGAATGTATTGCCGGTCGATATAGAGCACACATGAACCTCCGGCGATGGTGTCGACCGTATGGGCATCCCAGATTTTATCGAATAAAGTTTTCATAAGGTGTATTTTGACTTTGGGGTACTAACTTATTTTAGCTATCGCATCCAGGAACGACTCGACCGATGCGGTGACAATGTCTGTGTTGGCGCCGAAACCGTGGTACATTTTGCCTTTGTGGGAGACTTGTACGTGTACTTTACCCAGGTCGTCGCTTCCCCGGGTGATGGCCTGTACCAGGTATTCTTCCAGATGTACCCGTCGTTTGGTGATGCTTTTTACAGCATTGATGGCTGCATCGACCGGGCCGTTACCGCTGGCTGTTTCGGTGAAAATATCTCCCCCGAAGCTGATTTGCACAGTTGCTGTCGGTATGGAAGTCGAGCCGCATACAACCTGCAACCCCACCAGTTTCATGTCGCGGTGTTTGCGCGAAGCTTCACTACCGGCAAGTACTTCCAGGTCGCGGGTGGTAATGTCTTTTTTCTTATCAGCTAATTCCAGAAAGCGCTGGTAGATGGCGTCGAGTTCGTCATTGTCGGGAGTATAACCGATGGCTTTCAAATGATGTTTCAGTGCTGCACGGCCACTACGGGCGGTGAGGACGATACTGGACTGATCGACCCCTACGTCTTCCGGGGCGATGATTTCATAGGTCTCCCGGCTTTTCAGTACACCGTCCTGGTGGATGCCCGACGAATGGGCGAAAGCATTACGGCCGACGATGGCTTTGTTGGGTTGTACCGGCACCCGCATCAAACTGGATACCAGCTGGCTGGTAGCGATGATTTGCCTGGTGTTGATACCGATATTGAAATCCAGATTTTTGTGACAGGCAATCGCCATCACGATTTCTTCGAGGGCGGTGTTACCGGCCCGTTCGCCGAGGCCGTTGATCGTCACTTCGACCTGCCGTGCTCCGTTTTGTACGGCGGCTAAAGTGTTGGCAGTGGCCATGCCCAGATCGTTGTGGCAATGAGTGGAAATAATGGCTTTGTCGATGTTGGGGACATGATTCATCAGATAGGCGATCTTTGCTCCGTACTCGTTCGGCAGACAATACCCCGTGGTGTCGGGGATATTGACGACGGTGGCGCCGGCTTTGATCACTGCTTCTACTACCCGGGCCAGGTATTCTTCTTCTGTACGGCCTGCATCTTCGGCGTAAAATTCGACATCATCGACAAATCGACGGGCATATTTTACGGCCTCTACCGCTCTCCCGACGATTTCGTCGGGAGTGGAATTCAATTTTTCGTGGATATGATACCAGGAGGTACCGATTCCGGTATGGATACGTCCCCGTTTAGCAAATTTCAATGCTTCGGCAGCCACTTCGATGTCTTTTTTTACAGCCCGGGTCAGAGCACAGATGGTTGGAACGGTTACTGCTTTAGAAATCTCTACAACGGAATTGAAATCCCCGGGACTCGAGATGGGGAAACCGGCTTCGATGATGTCTACACCCAGTTTCTCGAGCTGCCTGGCAACTTCTATCTTTTCGATTGTATTCAGCTGACACCCCGGAACTTGCTCTGCATCCCGAAGGGTGGTATCGAATATATATACTTTTTCACGCATGAGGTGATGAGGTAAAAGGTTAGAGGCGAAAAGGCTATTAGGCTAAAAGCTATAAGTTATAAGGTGGAAGCGGGAGTAGGTAAAAAAGGGAAAGGGATTAGTGAAGGTTATTGGGGCGCTTTTCATCTTTTGCTTTTTCGCCGATCTCCTTTCACTTTTTACTTTTCGCTTCTAGCTTTTTGCTTCTAGCCTTTTCGCTTTAATTGTTTTCCGGTCTCAGTTTCCGAACGACGGCACCGGCTTGCCACATCTCGGATTCGCGCATGGTCTGAAGTTCTTTTTCCAGTTTTTCACGATAGTCGGGCCGGCTGTTGGAATCGATCGAACGTTGGGCTTCGTTGCCACAAGATACCTGGCCGTACAATTCGTCGAATACCGGTTTGGCGGCATCCCGGAATTTCTTCCACCAATCGAGTGCTCCCCGTTGTGCTGTCGTCGAGCAGTTGGCATACATCCAGTCCATACCGTTTTCTGCAATTAAAGGCATCAGACTTTGGGTCAGTTCCTCGACGGTTTCGTTGAAGGCTTCCGAAGGGGTGTGGCCGTGTTCGCGTAAAGTGTCGTACTGGGCTGCAAAAATGCCCTGGATCGCTCCCATCAGAGTACCCCGTTCTCCTGTCAGGTCGGAATATACTTCCCGCTGAAAGGTGGTCTCGAACAGATAACCCGAGCCTACTCCGATTCCTAAAGCGATAACCCGGTCCCAAGCTTTGCCGGTGGCATCCTGGAAGATGGCATAACTGGAATTTAATCCCCGTCCCTGTAAGAACATTCTCCGCAATGAAGTACCCGAGCCTTTCGGAGCGATCAGGATGACATCGACATCGGCCGGCGGGATGATGCCTGTGCGATCTTTATAGGTGATGCCGAAACCATGTGAGAAATAGAGGGCTTTGCCGGGAGTCAGGTGTTTTTGAATAGTCGGCCATACGGCGATCTGACCTGCATCCGATAGTAAATATTGTATGATCGTTCCTCTACGGGCGGCTTCTTCGATGTCGAACAGGGTTTCGCCGGGTATCCAGCCGTCGGCTACGGCTTTATCCCAGGTTTTACTTCCCCGGCGCTGACCTACGATTACGTTGAAACCGTTGTCTTTCAGGTTCAGGGCCTGACCGGGACCTTGTACACCGTATCCTATAACAGCAATGGTTTCGTTTTTCAATACCTCGAGCGCTTTTGCCAATGGAAATTCTTCTCTGGTTACTACGTTTTCTTTTACTCCTCCGAAATTAATTTGTGCCATAATAATAATGATTTAATTGTTAGTGTTATTTTGTCCTTGATCCGGGTTGTTTACGCTTTCGTCGTATTTTCCCGTTTCTGTAAATATTCATTCAATAGTTCGCGTTTTGATTTGATGATCGCAATTTGGCCCGACCGGACGAATTGCTGTACCCCATGGGGTTGTAGTAATTCGAACAGGGACTGGGTATCCTCTTTGTGTCCGGTCTTTTCCAGTACGATATAATCGTCACAGATTTCCAGTATCCGTACATGGTGGTCGCGTACCAATTTTTCGACACTGTTGCTCCGGGTGACTTTGTAAAGTGCGATTTCCTGTTGTACCACTTCATCCGGGGTAAAAACAAAGGCTTTCAGTACATCGATTTTCTTTTCGATCTGTTTGACCAGTTTCTCTATCTTTTCGGGACCGGTGATGACGACTATGGTAAATTTGTGAATGCCCGGGATAGACGATTCCGAAGTCGTCAGGCTTTCGATATTGATATCCCGGCAAGTGAATACCGTCGTGATCTGGCTCAGTAATCCTACTTTGTTTTCTGAAAAGACCGTTATGATATATTCTTTATTCATCGCATCATTTTTCTATTTTATTATTATCGATAATCTCTTTTTCTCTCCCTTTTTTCCCTTTCTCCCCCCCCCTCTACCTCCTGGCCTCCAGCCTATAGCCTTTAGCTTTCAACCTTTTCCCTTATTCCAATCTCACATCCCCCACAGCTGCACCGGCAGGAACCATCGGAAACACATTCTCTTCCGGTTCAACCCGAACCTCCAGCAGAAAGGCTCCGGGATGTTCCTTCATGGCATGGATGGCTGTTTCCAGTTCGTCCCGTTTTTCCACGCACCGGTAGGCGATACCGTTTCCTTGGGCGATTGCCCCGAAGTCAGGGTTAGTCATTTCGGTAAATGAGTACCGCTTGTCGAAAAAGAGTTCCTGCCATTGGCGCACCATACCCAGAAAGCTATTGTTCAGCAGGATAATTTTCACCGCTACCCGGGATTGAAAGATGGTGCCGAGTTCCTGCAGGTTCATTTGAAAGCCACCGTCACCGACAAACAGGCAAACCTCTCTTTGGGGGGCTCCGATTTTTGCTCCGATAGCTGCCGGAAGTCCGAATCCCATGGTGCCTAATCCACCCGAAGTGACGATACTCCGCGTATGTTTGAAGCGGAAATAACGGGAAGCTACCATCTGCTGTTGCCCGACATCGGTGACCAGAATCGCGTCGTGGTGATAGGCTTTCGATACCAGGTCGACTACTTCTCCCATACGGATTTGCTTGCTCGTGGGGTAGAGCGCCGGTTCTATGATTTCCTGATATTCGATGTTGTAACAGGCTTTGAATTCCGCTATCCAGTCGGTATGCCGGTTGGGGACCACTAATTCTGTCAGGGCGGGTAAAGTCTCTTTGACATTTCCCAGGACAGGTACGTCGGCATATATGATTTTATTCACTTCGGCAGGATCGATTTCCAGGTGGATGATCTTGGCGTTGATGCCGAATTGTTCGGGATTTCCGGTTACCCGGTCGTCAAAACGCATGCCTATCGCGATCAGTAAATCGCATTCTTTGTTTTTTATATTGGGGGCATAATTCCCATGCATACCCAACATACCGACGAATTGGGGATGATCGGAAGGAATGGCCGACAGTCCCAATAAAGTGGAAGCTGCAGGGATACCGCTTTTTTCCAGGAAAACACGTAGTTCTTTTTCTGCCCCGCCGAGGATGACGCCCTGGCCGATTAAAGCCAACGGTTTACGGGACAGATTGATCAATTTGGCCGCTTCTGCAATTTTTTCTTTATCGATGGCCGGAGACGGGCAATAACTCCGGATGAAGCTGACCTTTTCATAATGATATTCGGCCATTTCTTGCTGGGCATCTTTGGTAATATCTACCACGACGGGTCCGGGACGTCCCGTGCGGGCGATATAGAATGCCTTGGCGATGGCTGCAGGGATATCGGCGGCATGCCGTACCTGGCAGTTCCATTTGGTTACAGCCTGGGTGATCCCTACGAAGTTGGTTTCCTGAAAAGCATCGGTGCCCAGGAAACCGGAACCTACCTGTCCGCTGATCAGAACGACAGGAGTCGAATCCATCATCGCGTCGGCAAGGCCTGTTACCGTATTGGTAGCTCCGGGACCCGAAGTGACGATACAGACACCGGGACGTCCGCTTACCCGGGCATAGCCCTGGGCGGCATGTAATGCCCCCTGTTCATGACGTACGAGGATGTGGTTGAGACGGTTCCGATAGTCGTATAACGCATCGTATACCGGCATGATTGTTCCTCCGGGATACCCGAAGACGGTATCCACTCCTTCACGTAGAAGGGTTTCGATTACCGCTTTCGAGCCCGAAAAACAAGTTGTCTTTGTTACTTGCTTTTCCATATAGATAGATTGTGTAGTAGTGTTCATACGAAAAAAGAGATAAAAAGTAAAAACTTATGGGTTATAGAATGCGGACGGCACCCTGGTCGGCTGAACTGACGAACCGGGCGTAAGCCTGCAGGGATTTGGGTACCGTACGTTTGCGTCCGGCCGGTTCGAAGTTTTTTTGAGCGGCTAACCGGGCGGCAATATCGGGATCACTCAGTAGCAGGTTGATGGTCCGTGCCGGAATGTCTATTTCGATCAGATCGCCGTCCCGGACGATGGCTAAAGCTCCTCCGGCAGCTGCTTCAGGTGAGATGTGACCGATGGATAAACCCGAAGTCCCTCCTGAAAATCGTCCGTCGGTGATCAGGGCACAGGCTTTGTCCAGATGTTTGGATTTCAGATAAGAAGTGGGGTAAAGCATTTCTTGCATGCCCGGTCCGCCTTTAGGCCCTTCATAACGGATGACGACGACATCTCCGGCTTTTACTTCATCGTTCAGAATACCGTTCATGGCTTGTTCCTGCGATTCGAATACTTTGGCACGTCCCCGGAATACGAACAGTGATTCATCTACTCCGGCTGTTTTTACGATACATCCGTTGCGGGCGATGTTCCCGGTCAGGACAGCCAGTCCCCCGTCTTTGAAATAAGCATGGTTTACATCCCGGATACATCCCATCCGACGGTCGGTATCGAAGCGGGCATAGGTTTTACTTTGAGAACCCAGTTCCCGGCTGAATTTGCCGCCGGGTGCACTGAGATAGAATTTTTGCGCCTTTTGAGTGAGCTTCGGGCTTTTCAGGTTGTATTTCGAGAGGCATTCTGCCAGATTTTTGTATCCGACACGGTTGACCGTGGTATCGATCAAACCGGCTTCCGCCAATTCCCCGAGGATAGACAGGATACCTCCTGCCCGGTTTACATCCTGGATGTGAAAGTGGGAGTTGGGAGCGACCTTGCATAGTACCGGTACTTTTCTCGACAGGCGGTCGATATCCTGCATGGTGAAGTCTACACCGGCTTCGTGAGCGATGGCCAGCAGGTGGAGTACGGTATTGGTCGATCCTCCCATGGCGATGTCCAGTGACATGGCATTCTCGAAAGCGGCTTTGGTCGCTATGTTACGGGGTAATACCGAATCGTCCCCTTCGAAATAATACCGTCCGGCCATTTGTACGATTAATGAAGCAGCTTTTTCAAACAAACGCCGCCGGTTAGTGTGGGTGGCTACAATGGTACCGTTGCCGGGAAGCGCCAATCCCAACGCTTCGTTGAGACAGTTCATGGAGTTGGCTGTAAACATGCCCGAACATGAACCGCATCCGGGGCAGGCCCAACGCTCGATTTTCTCGATATCTGCATCGCTGCAACGGCTGTCTGCACTCATGACCATGGCGTCGATCAGATCTATTCCCTTGCCGTCGAAATTACCGGCTTCCATCGGGCCTCCGGATACAAAAATCGTCGGAATATTCAGACGCATAGCAGCCATCAGCATGCCCGGAGTGATTTTGTCACAATTACTGATACAAAACAAAGCGTCTACCTGATGGGCGTTGGCCATGTATTCCACACTGTCGGCGATGATTTCCCGCGAAGGAAGCGAGTATAACATCCCGTCGTGGCCCATGGCGATTCCGTCGTCGATGGCTATGGTATTGAATTCGGCTGCGAAGCATCCGCGTTTTTCTATTAAGGTCTTTACGTATTGTCCGATTTCGTGCAGGTGGGTATGACCCGGTACAAACTGGGTGAACGAGTTGACGATGCCGATGACGGGCATCCCGAATTGTTCGTCTTTCATACCATTGGCTCTCCACAAACTTCTGGCTCCGGCCATCCGACGGCCTGTCATTGTAACAGCGCTTCTAAGGTTATTTCTCATTTTCTTTTATTTTGTGCAGTAAGTTCTTAAATGCGAAGAAGCCTTTCTCCCGGCGAGAGAAAGGCTTCTACAAATAGTGTGTATATACGCGTCACCCTTCTCTCGTTATCTTTGCAGGACCACGAGTAGAATGTTAATGACGATAATATGGCGATACATTGTTTTGTTCATTTTTCTGTCTGTTAAAAAAAAAGCCTTTCTCGTTTGGGAGAAAGGCATATGATCAATTTATATTTCGGTTCGATTTTCGTTTATATACCCCTCTCCGTTCCGTGGCTAAGGACCACGAGAATAATAATATTCAGGAGATGTAGGGATAAACGCTTCATGTTTTTATCATTTTTATGCAACAAAGATAGCGACGAATTTTTTTAAATTCCAAATGTTTTTTCTGTTTTTTACATAGAAAGTTCAAAATGTATAATTTTATACAAATGGAAACGTTTGTGTATTAGTAGATAATAGTTATTGATGTTGTAATAGAAAGAGTTTCATTTGTTTTGCTGTATGTTGTTGTTCATGATTTTGATGTTTTTATCTTGAATTTAAAAACGTTTTTCTTCCCAACTAATAACTCGAGAATTGAAATTAGTAAAATATAACCGTAATTTAAAGGATATGAAAATATTGAAAATACAGCAATACCGATAATGGAGAGTGAGATACTTTATTATAAAGTATCTTTGGTTTTGATATAATCACTATATAGACACCTTGTATTATTAATGATCTAAAAGTAAGTAATAGAATAAAAGACTATAAGATAAAAAAATACCTATTCCTAATAGTCTATTCCAAAAAGTTTTTTTGAAAAGAAAAATTAATGGTTGTAATAGTAAAAATATTAAAATGCATTTAGGATTTTGGTTTATAGCAATTAAATTGAAAATAAATAGTACTATAACTCCAATTAATATTCCTGCCCTAATCCACTTATTATGAAGAAGCATACTGTAATTGTTTTAGGTTATTTTAGTATTTCCTTATAGAATAAGCATGACCATTGGCTGAACCTTCCCTTGGCTGATAGGTGTCTGTTATTTCATACAATGCTCCTGAATTACGGGCTTCTTCATATAAGTTATCAAATATCATTCCATTAAAAAAATAGCTGGCTCCAATGCTGTTTTAGAATAAATTTTCCCTTACGATATTCCATGCACCGATCTATTCGATTACATAGTTTTTAGCAAAAATATAATTTATATTTCAAATATAAAAATTATACATGTTTTTTGATTATTTTTATAATTACGAATTAACTCTCTTTTGAGTGATAGTCGGTATAAATTCTTCGGTTATTTGATGAGATGAATTCTTTACTTATATTTGTTATTTCATGCTAAGTGAGTGACAGAGTATGCAAAAATATATATTGATGTGGAGAAAAAGACAGACAGGCAGGAAATGGATAAAATGTTGTGTCCGCTTTTTATTATTTGGGCTTATCTTATTGTTGGGTACGATTCTGTTGTGTAATCGGATTATCATTCATAATACTGAAAGTTGTTTGTATGATCAGGTAGAAACAATTCCCGAAAATCGGGTGGGGTTGTTGTTGGGAACTTCGCCGAAGTTGCGGGGTGGTCGGCCGAATCTTTATTTCAATTACCGGATCACGGCTGCTGTGGAACTCTTTCAGGCCGGTAAGATCAGCCGGATATTGGTCAGTGGAGATAATCGCCGCATGAATTATAACGAACCGGTTGAGATGCGGAAAGCGTTGATCGCCCATGGAATCCCGGATAGCGTGATCGTAATGGATTTTGCCGGGATACGTACACTCGATTCGGTGATCAGGGCTAAAAAAGTGTTCGGACAGGATCGGTTTACTATCATCTCCCAACGGTTTCATAACGAGAGAGCCCTGTATATTGCCGGGCGGAATGGAATCGAAGCCGTCGGTTTTAATGCGAAAGATGTCGATGTCTATAGTGGTGTTAAGACCCGGGTCCGGGAATTATTGGCCCGGGTGAAAGTTTTTATCGACATCGTTGTCCATAAAGGTCCCCGTCATTTGGGAAAACGGGAGATTATTCCCTGAAGTTTGTCCTTGAACGCACGTTTTTGTATCTTTGTCCCCATGAAGAACGGGGAGTTGCATACATTGATCGATTTGCTGGAACGGAGTTGCCTGAAGTTTCCGGAAAATGCTTATTTGTGGGAAAAGCGTGAAGGGGGGTATCGGTCGGTGACCTATCGGCAAACTCGCCGGGAAGTGGGTGATGTGGCGGCCGGTTTGCTGGCCGGAGGTTTGCAGAAGGGCGATCGCGTTGCTTTGCTGAGTGAGGGATGTAACGATTGGGTGTTCGCCGAATTGGGTATTTTATATGCCGGTGGTGTGAATGTTCCCCTGAGTATTAAACTCACGGATAAAGAATTGATATTTCGTGTCCGCCATTCCGGGGCCCGTTTCCTGATCGTATCGGATTATTATGTAGCGACTTTGCGGCGGATAGAAGCTGAACTTCCCGAAATCGAAAAGATTTATGTCATCCGTTATTCTTCGGCTGAGGAAGGAAAATATAATTCTTTCGAACGTCTGAAAGATGAAGGAAAACGTTGGGTGACAGAGTACCCTGGAATGTTGGAAAAACAGGCCGCAACAGTTAGTGGGGCCGATCTGGCCAATATTTCATATACCTCGGGAACGACGGCCGAGCCGAAAGGAATTATGCTTACCCATGAGAATTATGTGAGTAACGTGTTGCAATCCGATTCCCTGATCCGTATTCCGGAATATTTCCGGATTTTGCTTTTTTTACCTTGGGATCATAGTTTTGCACATACCGTCGGGATTTATTCGTTTATGTATAACGGGGCTTCGTTGGCAGCCGTCGATTTCGGTAAGTCACCGATGGAATATCTGCGTAATATTCCGTTGAATATGAAAGAGATAAAGCCGCATGTGTTGCTGAGCGTTCCTGCTTTGGCCAAGAATTTCCGGCGGAGTATCGAGACGGGTATCCGGCAACGGGGATGGCTGATCCGGAAACTTTACGGACTGGGACTGAAATGGGGATATTACTATCATGGTCAGGGAAATTTCCGGGGGAAAGGCGGACGTATGCTACTGTGGCCTGTGGTGAAGCTGATGGATATACTGGTATTTTCGAAGATCCGGAAAATTTTTGGCGGTAACCTGCAATTTTTTGTCGGGGGTGGGGCTTTACTGGATACGGAATTGCAAAGATACTACTGTACCCTGGGTATCCCGATGTTGCAAGGGTACGGATTGTCCGAAGCTTCTCCGGTGATTAGTTCCAATTGTCCGCAACGTTACCGTTTCGGGTCTTCGGGACAGGTAGTGAAACCTTTGGAATTGAAGATTTGTGACGAAACAGGGACAGAAGTGAAGAAAGGAGAAAAGGGAGAGATCGTCATCCGGGGGAAGAATGTGATGAAAGGATATTGGAAGAATGAGAAGTCTACGGCCGGGACGATCCGCGACGGCTGGTTGTATACCGGAGACAGGGGTTATCTCGGTGAAGATGGGTCGTTGTTTGTATCGGGACGTTTTAAATCACTGCTGATTGCCGGCGACGGGGAAAAATATAGCCCCGAAGGAATCGAAGAAGCTATTGCCGAATTATCCCCCTATATCGATTATTGTGTGTTGTACAATAATCAGTCGCCTTATACGGCCGGCCTGATCGTTCCGAATAAAACAGCTCTGACCGAATATGTAAAACAACGGGAAGAAGAACCCGGAACGGTTGAAGCTTGTAAGCTGATGCTGACGAAATTGAATGAGGAACTGATGAAATTCCGTAAGGGTGGCATGTATGAAGGGATGTTTCCCGAACGCTGGTTACCTGCTGTTGTCGGGATCTTGCCGGAACCTCTGACGGCACAGAACGGAACGGTCAATTCAACTTCGAAGGTGGTGCGGCACAAGGTGTACGAAGTTTTCCGGGAAGAATTGGATTTTCTTTATACCCCTGAGGGAAAGGATATCCGGAATCCCCGGAATACGAAGAATATGAAGAGTATGATCACGTGGAAGATCTAATAAGAAAATTATGCGAAGGAAAACAACTGATGTTCGAATAGGAAATGTGGTTCTTTCATCGGAAGAACCGGTGCTGGTTCAATCGATGCTGAATACGTCGACCCGGGAGGTGGATGCTTGTGTCGAACAGGCGATCCGGATTATCGAGGCCGGTGGCCGGCTGGTGAGGATTACTGCTCCGGGAGTGAAGGAAGCGGAGATGCTCGGGGAAATACACCGTCGTTTGCGTGAACGGGGATATACGACTCCGATTTCTGCGGATATTCATTTTGTTGCTGAGGCTGCTTCGGTTGCCGCCCGTTATGTGGAAAAGGTGAGGATAAATCCGGGAAATTTTGCGGATAAACGGGCCACTTTTAAGAAGCTGACCTATACCGATGAGGAGTATGCAGCTGAATTGGAAATCCTGCGGCAGAAATTTACGGAGTTTCTGGAGGTTTGCCGGCAATATGGAACGGCTGTCCGCATCGGTACGAATCATGGTTCGTTGTCCGATCGTATTATGAGCCGCTATGGAGATACCCCGGCGGGAATGGTGGAGGCTACGATGGAGTATTTGCGGGTGTGTCAGGCTTGTGACTTTAAAGATGTGGTGATTTCGCTGAAATCGAGCGATTGCCGGACTATGGTGGATGCCGTACGTTTACTGGTGGAGAAAATGGAGGCTGAGGGAATGTGTTATCCTTTGCATTTGGGAGTTACGGAAGCCGGTGAGGGTGAAGACGGACGTATCCGTTCGGCAGTGGGGATCGGAACCCTGTTGAATGAAGGAATCGGGGATACGATCCGGGTGTCCCTGACCGAGGAACCCGAAGCCGAGATTCCTGTGGCTTGCGAATTGGCCCGGATCTGTTCCGAACCGGAGTATCTGAAAGGGTGGACCCCATTGAAAGGAGAGTGTTCGAAACCTTGTATCGTGGCCGGATTGACGGGAGTAACCGTATTGGACGAACAGGTGATGAACCGGATCGGTTTTACCGTAAATGAGGTCAATGATCCGGTATATGGTGACCGTTTGCATGCCGGTATAAAAGCACCGGAATGGATTTATACCGGGACATTGGGACCGGAATTGACTAAATTACCCCCGGATACAGGGGTTATCGTACCTCTGGAGATTCTGGATATGGCTCATGTCTATAACCGGAATGCTTCTCCGTTATGCAGTGTCGGAGCATATAAAAAGGGGGAACAGACGATCGATAGCAAGTACAGATTGGTGCAGATCTGCCGGTCCGAAGAACTGGATGCCGATTTAACCGGCCGGTTGCGGCAGGATGGGAAAGCGGTGTTGGTTTTGGCACTGCCTGTCGAATATCGCCTTTACCGGGAAATATTCCGCCGGATACAGGAGGCCGGCCTGACTAATCCGGCGATTATCCGGGCTGTCGTGCCGGGGAAGGAGAAAGAACGAATCCGTCTTGTGGCGGCTTCACAATTGGGCGGTTTTTTCCTCGACCGTCTTGCCGGTGGTCTTTGGATCGAAACACCGGAAATAGAGGACCTGACTTTCCCTTTGGAATTGAGCCGGAATATTTTACAGTCTGCCGGAGTGCGTCGGTATAAGGCAGAATTTATCAGTTGTCCGGGGTGTGGAAGGACATTGTTCGATTTGCAGGGTGCGGTGGCTAAGGTGAAAGCAGCGTTCGGACATCTGAATACGCTGAAAATCGCTGTCATGGGTTGTGTGGTCAACGGACCCGGAGAGATGGGAGATGCCGATTATGGCTATGTCGGTGCAGGGAATGGAAAGGTAAACCTGTATAAAGGCCGGAAAATGGTGCGTACTGCTGTCCCGGAAGAGGAGGCGATCGGGGCGTTGAGGGAGATGATAGAGGGTAGAAGCTAAAAGTTAAAGGCTAAAGGTTAAAAGCTAAAGGCTGAAGAGTAGAAACTAAAGGGTAAAAGCTGGAAAGGGAGAGGGTAAAGGCGGGGAGAAAGGTAGAAAGTAAAAAAAAGACTTTTAGTAGGAGGTGGGTGGCATGAGTGTTTAATTTTAAAATTTATTTTATGTCGGAACAATCGCCTCTGTCTTTAGGAACAGAGGATATTAAGAAATTATTGATGCGTTATGCTGTCCCGGCGATCGTAGCAATGACCGCTGCTTCGTTGTATAATATGATGGACAGTATTTTTATCGGACACGGGGTGGGGGCATTGGGAATTGCCGGTTTGGCCGTGACTTTCCCTTTTATTAATCTGGCGGCGGCTTTCGGCTCTCTGGTGGGAGTAGGAGCTTCTACACTGGTGTCTGTGAAGATGGGACAAAAGGATTTGAAAAGTGCCGAGGCGGTGCTCGGGAATGTACTTTTGCTGAATACCGTGATCGGTTTTTTGTTTATGACGGTATGCCTGATTTTTCTGGATCCGATCCTTTATTTTTTCGGGGCCAGTGCGGACACTTTGCCGTATGCCCGCGATTATATGAAGGTAATCCTTTATGGTAACCTCATTACTCATATTTATATGGGGCTCAATGAGGTGATGAGGGCTTCGGGTTACCCGCAAAGGGCGATGATGGCGACGTTGTTTGCCGTCTTGATCAACGGAGTGCTGAATGCACTTTTCATTTTTGTTTTGGATATGGGAATCAAGGGAGCTGCCCTGGGGACGATCTGTGCCCAGTTTTTGGCTTTGCTCGGGGTGTTGTACCATTTTTCCAGTCCGAAAAGTTTTATTCGTTTTCAAAAAGGAATTTTCAAGGTCAGATGGCATATTGTCGGAGGAATGCTGGCTATCGGGTTGTCGCCTTTCCTGATGAATCTTTGTAGTTGTCTGATCGTTTTGCTGATCAATAATGGATTGAAAGATTTCGGGGGAGATATGTATATCGGAGCTTATGGGATCGTCAACCGTATTGTGTTTTTGTTCATTATGATCGTTATGGGATTTAATCAGGGGATGCAACCTATTGCCGGATATAATTTCGGTGCCCGGCAGCTGTCCCGGATGATTCAGGTATTGAAATATACGACCTTATGTGCCATTACCGTGACCACTCTGGGATTTTTGATCTGTCAGATTTTTCCACGGACGATTATCCGGATGTTTACCGGTGATTCCGATTTGATCGATATTGCCGAACATGGGATGCGCCTGATTCTTTTGTTTTTCCCTTTGGTCGGTTTCCAGATGGTATCCTCGAGTTTTTTCCAGTCGATCGGGATGGCCGGAAAAGCGATTTTCCTGTCTTTAACCCGCCAATTGATCTTTTTATTGCCCTGTCTTCTTATCCTGCCGCATTATTGGGGTACTGACGGCGTTTGGGGAAGTATTCCGGTAGCGGATTTTATCGCTTCGATTACAACCGGGTTGATGTTGGGCTGGCAATTGAAGAAATTCAAGACCGGGGGATTGAATAATACAAAAGATTCGGTAGCTTTGTAATAGAGTTTGTAAACTGATATTTATGGAAAAGAAAATAATCATCACCATCGGAAGACAGTACGGTAGCGGTGGCCGCTATGTCGGTAAGAAGCTGGCTGAACAATTGGGTATTGCGTTTTACGATAAAGAATTGATCAACCTGGCTTCGAAAGAAAGCGGCATATGCGGTGAATTTTTCGAGAAAGCGGACGAACGGAATTCCGGTAGCCTGCTGAAAGCTTTAGCTATGGGTTTTTCGATGAATAACGCCATTTTTCAAAGTAACGATTACCTGTCGAACGAATCGTTGTTTCAGATTCAGTCGGATGTGATCCGTAAAGTGGCTGCCGAACAGTCGTGTATCCTGGTTGGCCGTTGTGCAGACTATATCTTGCGGGATAATGAAAATTGCATAAGCGTTTTTATCAGTGCCCGTATGGAGGACCGGATCCGGCGGGCTGTCGAGTATGCTCATATCGAAGAGAAAGAAGCCGAGGAATATATCCGGAAAGCAGATAAATCCCGGGCTTCTTATTATAATTACTATACCGATAAAATCTGGGGGGCTGCAGAATCTTACGACTTGTGTATCAGCTCTTCCGTTTACGGTATCGACGAAACGACCGCCTTTATCCGGGAGTTTGTGAGTAAACGGTGAAAGCGGTATAAACGGATAAAACGGTAAAAGCAGCTGTTTCTGCTGTTTTATCTGTTTTATCCGTTATTTCCGTTTCTACTGTTCTTCTATCAACGTATCGAATAAATCGCTTTTATTTTGCCGGTAAAAGGCTGTATTGACTACTTCTCCCCGTTTGTTGATGATTTCGTAGTGCGGGATTCCATTGATTTGGAAAAGTTCCCGTAGATAATTGTATTCGTCCTCCGGTATCCGGAATTTTTCTCCTTGCAGATCGGCTGTGAATCGGTTGTAATCGTTTATAGGTGAAGATTTTTCGTCTGTGATGAACAGGAATACGATATTTTTTCCACTATACTGTTCCCGGAGCGGTTTCATGTTTTGAATATCTGCCCGGCAAGGACCACAGCTCGTAGCCCAAAAGTCGACGTAGATCACTTTCCCCTGGTAAGGAGCGATGATTTTGCGGAAGATATCGGCACCTTTTCCTGCTGGTAATGCTCGGGAAGCCTTGATTTCCCGGGGACAGTATTTTTCGAGCAGGTAATGGGCTTTTTGACGGAGATAGGGGTTTTTTACTTCTTTTAATGTGAGGGCTACAAGACTGTCGGCTGTACTGCGTTGCAAGTTTTTGAGGTTTGTGCTCAGATCCCGTATTTTTATAATGTCATAACTCAAGTTGGGTTCGAGCTGAAGAGAATGGTAACAGATGCTGTCTTTTATTTTCCATTCGGTTTCGATCAGTCGGGGAAACCCCGATACTTCATATTGGGCGGAAATTTTGTAGGCTTGTTCGAAAGGAGGGATATATTCGAAACGGTTGAAAAATACCCAATTTTCATAGGGAATAAGCAGGTTGGGGTCGTTTAGCGGCATTTCTTTCAGGAAGTCATAGTAATCTTGAGGAACTTCGGCTTGCAGGATTTTGTTTTCCGGCTCCTCGTTTTGGAAATATTTCCGGGTGGTAGCAAAGTCCAGGATATGAGTTGCGATATCGGTTTTAATGTAGGTTTCCAGGATTTGCATGGATTGGGGACTGAAATGATATTGACGGTTCAACCGATCCAGGATGTTTAATTTGTCTTCGAGTTTTTGCATAGCCTGGATTTTGAATGCCGTCGGAGTCAATTGTTTGGCTTGTTCTCTGAAATGGATATTCCCTTCCCTTTGAATATAGATCCCGGCTTTGGTCAGGTCGGCGTTGATTTTTGAAGAAGAGCCCATATACCGTAAGGTTTGAAAATCTTTGAAACGACGGTCCCGGTAACGATCGGCCTGTAACAGGTCTTCCCAATCGATGAAGATTGTCAGGGTGTCGCCCGGTTCGATGTAGAAAGGAAGGTTGAACGGAGTGAAGCTGATATTACCGCTAGTGGGGTTGTCTAAAGACAGTTCGGCCGAAAAACGTCCGTCTTCGAGTAGGGCGACGACTGTCGGAAAATCCTCTTCGGTAACGATATTGTTGTTGTAGATGATGCCCGATGTAAATCCGGCCCTGGGATCGTAACCCCGGATATACCCCTGGATGTAGGCTTTACTGCCCGGTTGGAAAAAACTTTTTTCCGCTTGATTGCCACTCACCTGTTCCATACGGTAGTCTTCCCGTTTGTAGAGCCGTTGGGTTTTGCGGGAAGTGCCGATTTTATAATATCCGTCTTTTTGTTCGGAGAGTAATAGTTGCCGATCTTGTCCTTCCGATTTCAAATGCAGGATAAGCTTCTTTCCCTTCGTTTCGATTTTTTCATATGCCCAAAACCGATTTTCCCCGATGACGAATTCCGGATAAAAACCGTAAGTCCAGCGATTGCTTCCATCGGTCGTTAACCAATTGCCTGTTAAGGTAGTAGGCAGTGGTGTCTGTACGGAGGGAATATCCCCGGTCAGCCGGATGTCGAATATGCCGGATTTGCCCTCCAGAAAGTCGATACTTGTCACTCCGCTGGACAAAGGAGGGAAGGTGAAAATAAAATGATCCGTTCCCGATGCCGGAGTCGGCTTTTGCTCTTCCCATGCGGCTCCCTCGAGTGCCAGAGGCTGATATCGGTTACCCAGATTGTCCTTGAGATTGATCTCTTCTTTTGAAAATTGTACCCACCATCCCGGAATAAATTCGGTGCGTAGATAGACTTTTGTATCTTGGTCCGTACATTCCACCTTTTCAATTCGGTAAAGTGCTGTATTTCTGAATTTGTACGGTGGGTTGTCGATTGTCTCCTGAGCTTTTAGTCCGAGGTAGCCCAGTAACAGGATAAATAATAGGAGATGATTTTTTTTCATAGTATGTCGTGGTTTAGAGATTTTGGGATTCCGGGACGGACCTTTTGTCCCGAAATACGGTTATGTATGGGTAAACGGTTGGTTCATATTTATTCTTTTTTAAATAAGAATACACCGCCGCCTTGTTTTAGGGTCATGGTTCGGTTTCCCGGATTAAATTCCATCACAATCCCCCCTTGGGTGAATTTGAATGTATGTTCGGAAGTTGCTTCGAGCGGGAATGCAGCCTGGCCGGTACCCTGTCCTTCCAAGGCATTGTTTTTTATGCGGACGGTGAGTTTGATCGGAAGTTGGCTGTTTGAATAGACACCGGTGTATTTTACCAGGTCTTCGGGTTTGAGTGTAATGGCCTCGAAATTCGGAAGATCGAAGGGCATACCGTAAATACCGCTTAAAACTGCAATGTGGATATCGTTGAATGTATAATTGAGTGCATTGGAGGTGATGGCGTAGGATAGTTCGTCTTCCGGGAAATAGATCAGCATGGCATTGAATCCGTCTATTCCTCCGCTGTGCCCGAAGCCACGCTTGGCATAAAACGGAACAGGAAATATGCCCATACCGAAATTATCTTTTAGGGCCAGCATAGTGGATAAGCTGTTAGCAGAAATCAGTTTCCCTTTGAAAAGAGCATCCGCGAATTTGTTCAGATCACGGGGTGTCGATACGATCCCTCCTGCTCCTAGCGGGATCGAAGGATGGGTTACCGATTCTATCCTCCATTTATCGAAATATTTATACGAATTACATTCGTTCTGTTCGGGAGAGATCGTTCTTCTGCCTAAATGGGTATTGACAAGCGATAAAGGTCGGGTGATCCGATCGGCGAGGATTTCAGCATACGGTTTTTTATAGAGCGATTCGAGGATATACGATAATAATACAAAGTTGGAATTGCTATATTGCGCTTTACTGTCTGGTTCGAAATCGCTGCCTCCACGGGCGATTATTTCTACCATCTGTTCCTTTGTCTTCGCCTGGGTATTCCAGTTCAGGTATTGTTCATCCGCCGTGAAGTTGTGTATCCCGCTGCGATGGCTTAGCAGATGACCGATCGTTATTTTATGTGCGTTTTTAATGATAGGAAAATACGAATCGATCGGTGAGGATAAGGAAAGCTGTCCGGCTTCTATGGCTTGAAATATCATCACGGTCGTAAAGAGTTTCGAGATAGAGCCGATGTGGTATTCGGATTGTGCATCGGCTACGATTTGTTTATCGATATCGGCAAATCCCACCGATCGGGCGTAGATCTCGGTTCCCTTACTGAATACGGATACGCTCCCCATGAATTTATTTTTATCTCTAAGCAGCCGGAGATATCGATCGAGTTTGGCGTGTTCTGTTTCCTGGGCGTAGGAGATCAGGTTGCAACAAAGCAATAGAAAAGCGACTACAGGAATACGTATATTTTTCGTCATGATGGTAAAAAAATGTTGTCTGATGTTTGTAAAGGTATTGTATTTCTATCAGATATGCAAGAGATTCCGGGACGGACCTTTCGTCCCGGAATTCCTACCACCATTTTTGTTTTTGTTTTTCCCAGGTGAAGATTCGCTCTTCCTGGCCACGGCTGTGGTTTTTCAGTAGTAGTAAGGCGTTGGAGGGGACTGCGGGGTATTCGACCCAGGGGTGTGAGGGCTTTTGTTTGCCCAAAGATTCCCAGGCTGTGGAGCTGCGATAAAATAGTTCGTATTCATCGCCCGCAACGACGTAGTTGTCGTCGTTGCGGGGCTGGAAGGCAATCCGGTCGATCCTTGTCGGTTTTCCAAAATCGAGTCCTATCCAGCCACCATCGGCTTCGTGGTATTCATAAAAGGTCAGGGGATCTCCGTCGAAAGCATTGTTTAAAGTTCCTGGGGTACCGATAGCGCGTCCCGGCAGAGGGGAGAGACTGTCGGGTTTGAAAAATTGCAGTTCTGCGATTTGGCAAAACGAACCGTTGGGTGACAAATAACGCCAGTATCTGAAGGGTTGCCGGCTGGAATCGATGGTTGCGGTGTCGGGGGCTCCTTGGGTGTTCCGGGCAATGATGTGAAATGTGACGGGATCGGTGAAAGTACTGTCGGCTGAAGCTTGGATACATCCCGCCAAAAGTTTGTTGCTGTGGTCGATGAGCCGGTTGGAAATGGGGTATTTACGCTCTAGACGCAACGGGTGGGTGTGAATCGTGTCGGGGATCAAAGGATGTATTTCCCCGAAAACATCCAAAATGAATGGATAGCCGGATTGTTCGATTTCTCCTTCGATATAATAGCCGGGAAGATAGACGATATCACGCCCCATGTCGGTAAAACGGGCTTTCCCTCTTTTTAGTGGGGCAAAATGGATGGGCTCCCATTTTTGATTGTCGAAGACACAGAGATAGGCGAAATCTCTTTTTTGACTGGGAGAACGGAGCATTTCGATTTCGACATCGGAAGTGGCCGTATATTCTGCAGTGACATCCTGATAAAAAGGAGTATTGAAAAAGGACGGAACGGGTTCCTGGGCGGTGTTTAGCCGGGATAACGCATTCTTATTGATGGCATAACGATAGCGATACACTTTAGCTTTGACGACTTCGTCCCGGTGGCGTTCGCCCGGATTGCTGCCCAGGGGTTCGAATATGACGTTTTTTCCCCTTTTGACATAGACAGAATTCCAATAATGACCGGAGGAAATGTGAGCCCATTGGGGAGTGAAGTCGATGGCCACCGGTATGCCTTTACCCCGCATAGCAAAGGTGGCCAGATGGGCATATTCTTTACAGGTACCGTAGTTGATGATATTCAGTGTGCTGTAGTTCAGGGGGAGGAAAGAGTGATGAAGCCGGAAAACACTTCCTCTGTGGGTTTCTCTTAAGCGGTCGTTGACTACGGAACAAGCCCAGTAAGCGGATGGACGGTCGCCGTCTATGTATCCCATATCCTCTATTTCGCGGTATTTGCCCGATAACATGTCCCGCCAATATTCCAGGGGCTCGTTGGAGATACGGTAAGGCAACAGGTATTCACAAAAATGTTCGAAATCGACATGCTCGTTGATTTCTTTGTTTTGCCAGTCGTCGAAAGCCCGGTCGATATTGTCGATCAGGTATTCGGCTGTGATGGTTTTGACATCTTCTATGATTTTGGCGTAACGGCTGATTTGTAGGTTCTGGGCTAATTCGTCGATTTGCCGGTTCGTCTGTTCGCAGGGAGCTCCGATCCGAAAGAGCGAATCGACCGAGAAATAATAGGCATCAAGTACTTCGCCGCCATAGGAATAATGTCCCGGCATGTTGGCGATAAGAAAACAGGCAGCTTTGTATTTTAAGGAATCGTTCCGGTAATGATCGAGTACCTGTTCCAATTGACTGCGATTTTCCCCGGCCTGACGGAGAGCGTTTTCAAGGTCGGGATCGGTATGCCGGCATCCGGCTGATAGGATCAATAGAAAAAAGAAAAAAGTTCTCATATCGCTGTACCTGAAGGTTTGGGCTGTTTGACGTGACAGGGGATGGGTTGCCCGAATACCGGGAAACCTTTTTTATCCCACGAAAATTTCTGTAAACGAGGTGTCCGCAGATCGTTGGCCGCTGGCTCCAGACGATAGCGGGCATGGTAAAAAATGTAATCTTCGGTCCCATCCGGAGATTTTATAAAGCTGCAATGTTCGGGGCCGAATACGCCCAGCGTATCGTTCTGGCAAAATACAGGTTGTGGTGACTTTTTCCAGGAGGTCGGATCGAGCAGGTTACTGCCGCTTTGGGCGGTCATCAGTCCCAGGGCTGAATAAGGAGGTCGGTTTCCGCCGGCCGAATAGACCAGGTGAATCAGATTGCCGTCGGGACTTTTTAAGGGTTGCGGGCTACCCATCGAAAAAGCGGCTTCCGGGTCATGACGTTCCCATTTTTGATCGGGAATACCGATCATAACCGGCCGGGTGGCCAGTGTCCAGGGATTTTCGAGACGGGCAATGTAAATGCAATTGAAAATATAAGGAATCGGTTGTTCGGGGATACCGAACCATACTAGGTAGAGTGAATCCCTGTGGGTGAATACCGAAGCATCTACCGCCCAGCTTTGGTCGGCGGAAGTGCGGAGCTGACCTTTGTAGATAAACCGGCCTTCGGTCGGGTCCGGATGGCTGTTTTCGAGTACGTATAGTTGATGGCTCCCGGCCCGGATACCGGCAGCTGCATAGTAAAGATACCATTTCCCGTCGAGATAATGCAGTTCCGGAGCCCAAAGGTCCCGGCTATTGGTCAGATCGTCCGGGAGCCATACGGTTTTGCTCCGGGCATGCCTGAGGTCGGTAATATCCTTTGTCTTCCAGATGGAAAGATGGTCGTACATCGACTGGGTATAATAATATACACCGTCATGGTAGATGGCATAGGGGTCTGCTCCCGATGTTAACAATGGATTACTGTATGAAGCCACACTTGTCCGGGGAATTGTCCGGGCTGGCCGGTTCGCCTGTTCCCGGCATCCGTAAATAGTAACAATAAGAAATAAAAAGAGATATCGTTTCATGTTACAAATATCTCAATTTTATTAAATAACTGTGTTTAATTTATGTAATTTTCAGGATTTAGAGGGACCTTCGGATTTTGACTTTCGGAGGCGGTGTTTCTGGCAGGAGTCGATTGGGACAAAAGGTCCGTCCCAGAGTTCCGGATTCTGGGACGGACCTTTTGTCCTGAAACGAGGATTTTAGAAGGTGACCTGGAAGCCGACGGCCAGGGCTTCTTTGAATTGCAGACGGGGGCCTTTGGTTCCGTCTTTTTGTAAGATTTTGGTGTCGTTGTCGTAGATCATATTGGTGGTGATGTTGCAGGAGAACCATTGATTGATAGCCATGTTGAGTTGTACATCCCAGCTGATATCGACGTTCTGGGGGTCTTTCAGGTAGTTACTGTAAAGATTGAGCCGGGAGAACACGGTCATGTTTTTCAGGAATTCGTATTTGGCTTCCATGCGTAAGTTAGCACCGAATTCGGAAAAGAGGTGTTTACCCGGGGTAACTCCGAAATCTCCCTGGTCGGAAAGGATTTTACTGCTGACGAAAGTTCCTCTCCAGGTGGCTGGAGTGAAGGTCGCTGTAAACCAGCTTTTGGGGGTCCAGGTGAAACCGGCACCGATCAGGAGGTATCCCGGAGACATAAAACGCGAGATAAACACGTCCGGGTCGATGTTGTAGTCGTATCCTTTAGCAAATTGGGTCTGGAAGGTCATCAATCCACTGGCATACCAGTTTTTCGCTATTTCGTATCCATAGGTGGAAGACAGGTAGATTTTGTCGTTTGTTTTTTTGGTGCCGTCCGATTTGGTTTTATTCAGACCGTAGTCGAGTTCCAGACGATTGTTCCAGAGGTGTTTCGCCTTTTTATAGTTGGCAAAGTAGTTGAAGTGCAGGTTGAATCCTACTGCGTTATCACCTCCGGCAGCCCATTGGCTCAGGCTGACTTGGCTTAAGTTTATCCCGATGTTTCCACCCCTTTTCCAGGTGGTGTCCGTTCCGGGTTGTGCGTATGCCGGTACTAAGATCCCGGTTAATACGATGATTCCTAATGTGTAAATTCCGCTACGTATCATTTTTTTGTTTTTTTGGAAGTTTACGGAAATCGGGTTGGTGAAGTTCTGATTCGCCGGGATTATAAGTCGGGCAAGTTCATAATGGTTTACGAGGGAAAAATTTTTAGCGGGGAAAGATGAACTATTTTTTCGGATTGGAGTATAACAAAGAAAATAATAGGATTATGTCATTTCTTTGGTTTATTATTATCGGAATTGTGGCCGGATATGTGGCCGGTAAGATTATGCGAGGCGGAGGTTTCGGATTGATCGTGAATCTGGTTGTCGGTATAATCGGAGGAGTATTGGGGGGCTGGTTGTTCAGTCTGCTGGGTATTTATTCGACCGGTGGGATTATCGGCAGTCTGGTTGTGGCTACGATCGGGGCGATCGTTTTGCTATGGATTGTGTCTCTTTTCAGCGGACGGAGGCATAGTGAGTGATCGGCCGGATTATCTTTCTATCGGTTTTCGGTAAAATTGTTGTATCCAATCGGTGACGTAAGGTGTAACCGATTGGATACCTTGCTCAAAATGGCAGTATGCGTTTTTATCCTATAATCCATTTACTGCCCGGTATGAGCGAGATTATCTTTGTCGTCACGAAACAACAGATAAATGTCGTTGCTGCAATACAGGGAATGGCGGCGACAGTAGGAAATGCCAGGTTATGCTTGAATACCGTTACCCATAGGCCGAGCCAAAATATGTGCATCAGGTACATGCCGTAGCTGAGTTTCGATATTTCGGTGATGAGCCGCGGGGACTTCGGCTGGTTTATACAGCTGAACATCAGGAAGGTACCTGTAGTAAGGAGCACACAGTTGATGGTACAGAAAGCCCATCCGATTTCTATAACAGGAGTGGACAGATTTTCTCCGGGTATCGCCTGGATATAAAACGAGTAGATCGTCCACACTGCTCCGATAATCATCAAAGCGATTCCTGTTCTGAGGCGTTTGGAGCGGCTCCAGGTGAGGTGGGTGTGCATATAATGTGCCATGACCAGGTAACCGAGGAAGCCGGAGAAATAGAACAGCATGTGGAATTCGTTCCAGAAACATTGTCCCCAAACTTCTCCCCACCAGCGGTTGAGATACGGCATGCAGGTCGATAACAGGAACAGGCCGATGAAGAAACGTTCTTCTTTGGCTGTGGCTTTTTTTAGCCAGGGAGATATGACGGGAATGAATAAATAAAGGCTGATCAGGGGATACATAAACCACAGGTGTCCGGCCTGTGTCGGGAAGTTGAGTAGTATTCGAGATAAATCCTTTACCGATGTTTCTGCATCTATTTGTCCCCACAGCAGGGGCAGGGTACTGTATAACACCATGAACAGAAGAAACGGGGGCAGGATACGGATGCAACGCTGGCGGTAGAACTGCCAGGAGGTCAACTCTTCTTTCATCGGTGTAAGAAGAAAGGCGGAGACGATGATGAATAACGGAACAGCCATACGTGAGAAACCATCGTAAATGGACACCCACAACCGATCGGACTCATTGGCCAGAAAAGATTGTGGTCCTGCCATGTCGGTGGAACCGGCGGCGCCATAGAAATTTTCACTGGCATGAACGACTATAACCAAAAAGCATGCGAATACGCGCACGTAATCCAAAAAAACTATACGCTTCATTTTTTTATATTATTGTTCGTGTGTAATCTAAAACAATTATAAAAAATCCTGCGGGAGTGGACCTGCAGGATTTTTGTATCTGGATAACGATGATCCGATTATTTGGTCAGTGCCTGTGCAACAGAAACGGCAACAGCTACAGTCGCTCCTACCATCGGGTTGTTACCCATACCGAGGAATCCCATCATTTCTACGTGGGCAGGTACGGAAGATGAACCGGCGAACTGTGCGTCCGAGTGCATCCGTCCGAGTGTATCGGTCATGCCGTAGGAAGCAGGGCCTGCAGCCATATTGTCGGGATGCAGGGTACGGCCCGTACCTCCGCCTGATGCTACTGAAAAATAGGGTTTACCGGCCAGTACACGTTCTTTTTTGTAAGTTCCGGCAACGGGGTGTTGGAAACGGGTAGGGTTGGTAGAGTTACCGGTGATGGAAACATCTACGTCTTCTTTCCACATGATAGCGACGCCTTCGCGTACATCGTCGGCTCCGTAGCAGTTTACTTTTGCCCGGGGGCCGTCGGAGTAAGCTTTGGTTTTAACAACTTTCAGTTCGCCGGTATAGTAATCAAATTCGGTTTGTACGTAAGTAAAACCGTTGATCCGGGAGATGATCATAGCAGCATCTTTTCCCAGGCCGTTCAGGATCACCCGCAACGGATTTTTCCGAACTTTGTTGGCCATTTCAGCGATTTTGATAGCACCTTCAGCAGCCGCGAAGGATTCGTGGCCTGCCAGAAAAGCGAAGCACTGTGTTTCTTCGCGTAGCAGACGGGCTGCGAGGTTACCGTGGCCCAGGCCTACTTTGCGGTCGTCGGCTACCGATCCGGGAATACAGAAAGCCTGCAGGCCTTCGCCGATAGCTTCGGCAGCATCGGCCGCATGGATACAATTTTTCTTGATTGCAATAGCAGCCCCGACTACGTAGGCCCATTTTGCATTTTCGAAACAGATATTCTGAGTCTGTTCACATTCCAGATAAGGATCGATTCCTTTTGCGTCGCAAATTGCTTCGGCTTCTTCGATAGAAGCGATGCCATAGGAGTTCAATACTTTGTTGATCTGAGCGATCCGACGATCCTGACTTTCAAATTTTACTTCTCTTTTTGCCATAGTGTGTTCCTCCTGTTTTATTCGTGACGTGGGTCAATATATTTAGCTGCATTGGCGAAACGTCCGTAGTTTGAAGTGGCTTTCTTCAATGCTTCGTTAGCGTCGGTGCCTTTTTTGATCAGGTCCATCATAACACCGAGGCGTACGAATTCGTATCCGCATACTTCGTCGTCTTCGTCGAGAGCCAAACGGGTTACATATCCTTCAGCCAGTTCCAGGTAACGAACGCCTTTTGCTTTGGTAGAGAACATGGTTCCCACCTGGCTGCGCAGACCTTTACCCAAATCTTCGAGGCCTGCACCGATCACCAGTCCGCCTTCAGAGAAAGCACTCTGTGAACGTCCATATACGATTTGCAGGAATAATTCACGCATAGCTGTGTTGATCGCATCGCAAACCAGGTCGGTATTCAATGCTTCGAGAATCGTTTTGCCTGGCAGGATTTCTGCAGCCATAGCTGCTGAATGGGTCATTCCTGAACAACCGATAGTTTCCACCAAGGCTTCTTCGATTACCCCTTCTTTGATATTCAGGGTCAGTTTACAAGTCCCCTGCTGAGGAGCACACCAACCGATACCGTGGGTTAAACCTGAGATGTCTTTGATTTCTTTTGCTTTCACCCATTTGCCTTCTTCAGGAATTGGGGCCGGTCCATGGTTCGGACCTTTTTTGACAACACACATGTGTTGTACTTCCTGTGAATATACCATTTTTATCGCTTTTATAGATTAATATATTGCTAATCACCACTCGTTTAGCGCATAAACCGGACAAAGATAACCTTTTGCGGCAAATAAAAAAATAGATCAAAGGACATATAATTGTGCAGACGTTTGCAAAGGAAAGTGTCGAAATTGTATTTTTTTTTAATTGAAATGATTATTTACTTTTATATAGTAAAGGGTGCTTTTTTACGATTGCCGGTGAGGCCGGTCGGAACCGGAGGTTATGCTGTTCTTTTGTAGCCGTTCGGTGTACTCCGTGGGGGTACATCCCTCTTGTTTTTTGAATAACCGGCTTAAATGTTGTGGATATTCGAAGCCGAGGTCGTAAGCGATCTGAGAAATAGAATTACCGCCGATCAGTTTGTCTTTGGTTTTTTCGACGATAAACCGGCGGATGTGGTTACCTGCTGTTTCTCCCGTCGTTCGCTTCACCAGATCGCCGAAGTAGTTCGATGACATGCAAAGTTGTTCGGCACAATACAATACGCTCGGAATACCGTTGGACAATTGTTTCCCGTTGTTGTAATAATCATCCAGCAATTTCTCGAAACGGGCCAGTATATCGTTGTTATCCTGGCGACGGGTCATGAATTGCCGGTCATAGAAACGTTTGGCATAGTTCAGGATTAGTTCGATATAAGAAAGAATGATCGAATCTTGCTGTTTATCCGGTCGGTGTCCGAGTTCGTGACGGAGTTGTTGCAGCATGGAGATAAAAATTTCCCTTTCCTCTTCGGTCATGTGCAGGGCCTCGTTTGTCTGGTAGGAAAAAAAAGAATACTCTTTGATTTTATTTTCGAGCGGAGAACCCCGGAGTATATCGGGATGAAACAGGAGTGCCCATCCTTCTATCTCTACCCGCTCTCCGTTATCCTCTTTCCCGCCTATCTGTCCGGGAGCCACACAAATGAGCGTTCCCTTGTTGTAGTCGTATTTTCCCAGACCGTAGGTCAGATCGATCAGGATATCGTCCCGCAGAAATAATCCGTAAACGCTGTAATTACAGAGACAATGACGGATAGGTGTTACCTCTGCATAATCGATGACGCTTACCCATCGGTGTTGGGCGGAATGTCCGAGGTAGGCACTGTAATCGTTTACGTTTTTCACTTTCAACATATGGCTCATCACGTCTATAGTCTATATGGCCGACCGATTATAAATATACCGGAAGGTGAGTGCAATGACAAATAAAAACTTTGTTTTCAAATTTGGCATGGCCGAACCGCATCCTGTATGATACAAATATAGTAAATTTATGGGACAATCTGTAAAATTGGTTCGGAAAACAGGATTTTCCGGACATCCGGGGCAGGGAATGCAGGTAATTTTGCCTTAGAATAAAAGCAATGATATGGAAACTGTAAAACTGAACAATGGCATTGAAATGCCGGTATTGGGATTAGGAACTTTTCTTTTGACCGATCCCGACACATGTGAACGGAGCATATCGGAGGCTATCCGGATCGGTTATCGGTTGATCGATACGGCCCAGGGATATGGAAACGAGGAGTATATCGGCCGGGCGGTTGCCGGGAGTGATGTGGCACGGGAGGAGTTGTTTATCACGACAAAGGTGTGGTTTAAGAATTATGAACATACCCGGGCTTCAGTAGAAGAATCGATGCGGAAGTTGCAGACCGACTACCTGGATCTTGTGTTGTTGCACTGGCCGTTCGGCAATACTTATGCCGCCTGGCGGGAACTGGAAGAGCTGTATGCAGCGGGTAGAATCCGTGCTATCGGCGTATCGAATTATACCTCCGACCGACTGATCGACCTGATACTGTATAATAAGGTCGTGCCTGCCGTGAATCAGATCGAGACCAACCTTATTTCACAGCAGACAGAGATTTACCGCTGGATGAAGAAATATCGTATACAGCACGAGGGTTATGCTCCGTTCGGACAAGGAAAAATCGATGCACTTTACGATGACCCGGTTTTGATGTATATCGCCGACAGGTACCATAAAACGGTACGTCAGGTGGTATTGCGATTTCAAATCCAGTCGGGAGTGGTCGTCATTCCGAAAACGATGCATCCCGACCGTTTGAAGGAAAATTTCGAAGTTTTCGACTTCGGATTGGAAGCCAATGAAATGGAGATCCTGCGCTCGTTCGATAAAGCAACACCCCTGATCGGTAATCCGCAGGATCCGGTAACAGTGGCTTCTTCAATCGAATGGTAAAACGGGTTAAAACGGAAAAATGGTATAAGAATCTGTAATTTAGATACGAAGACTTTTTTGCAACGCAGTATTTTTGTATGTAGAATTTTTATTGAAATGACTGAGCCTATGGATCGTAGAAACTTTTTGAAAAAGGCGTCGAGTTTCGCACTGCTTACAGCCGGAGCTGCAACGGGTGTTTCCCGGGTATTCGCTCACGCACCGTTATCCGGGACGAAAGGAGAGACGGATAAAGTTGGAGATAAACTGCAACCGAATGAAAAAATGGAATATCGTCGTTTAGGAAAACTGGATGTGTCGGCTATCGGTTTAGGATGTCTGCCGATGGTGGGTTATTACGGTGGGAAATACGACAAGCGTGAGATGATCGCCCTGATTCGCCGGGCTTATGATAAAGGGGTCACCTTTTTCGATACGGCCGAGGTTTATGGTCCTCATACCAGCGAGGAATGGGTAGGAGAAGCCGTTGCACCGTTCCGGGATAAAATCAGAATAGGCACAAAATTCGGATTTGGTGTGGAAGAAGGTAAGCCGACAACGTTAAACAGCCGTCCTGATCATATCCGTCGTGCGGTTGAAGGTTCTTTGAAACGCCTCCGCACCGACCATATCGATCTGTTGTATCAGCATCGTGTCGATCCTGCCGTACCGATGGAAGAGGTGGCGGGAGTCGTGAAGGATTTGATCCGGGAAGGGAAAGTACTACATTTCGGTATGTCCGAAGCCAGTGCCCGTTCTATCCGCCGGGCACATGCCGTATGTCCCGTAACGGCGGTGCAGAGCGAATATGCCATTTGGTGGCGGGAGCCGGAGACGAAAATTTTTCCGACACTCGAAGAGCTAGGTATCGGCTTTGTACCCTATTGTCCTTTGGGACGGGCGTTTCTTACGGGAAAAATCGATGAAGACAGCCGGTTCGAGAAACCCGACCGTCGTGCCACGCTGCCGCAATTTACACCTGAGGCTCTGAAACACAATATGCCCCTTGTTGTACTTGTCCGTCGGTGGGCGGAACGCAAAGGAGTAACTCCCGCACAGTTTGCACTGATTTGGATGCTTTCGCGTAAACCCTGGATCGCTCCGATTCCCGGAACAACCGATCCGGTACATTTGGATGATTTTCTGGGTGCGGGGACGATTCGTTTGTCGGCCTGGGAGATGGAGGAGTTCGACCGTGCTTATTCTAAAATAGACCTGATGGGCCACCGTGCCGATCCCTTTACCGAAAGTCAGATCGATAAATAAATGAATAAAACAAAAATTTATCAGGATTATTGTATGAAGCGATATGGGAAAATCAATTTTAAATATACTGCTTATGTCTGTTATGCTATCTTGTAGTACGGCGGTGAAAGAGCATACGACAAACCCCTCCGGTATGATGGAAACGGGGAAGAAAAATATCGGGAATCTTTTGGCTCTTTACCCGAAACCGATGACGGTTATCGGCGCGCAGGTGGAAGGAAAAGTAAACTGGCTTGTCGTCGGACACACAGGCATTATCGGTCACGACCGTATACTCGTGAGTATGAATAAGCAACATTATACCGATCAAGGAATCAGGAAGTCGAAGAAGTTGTCGATCAATCTTGTCAGTCGGGAAATGTTGCCTGAGGCCGATTATGTAGGCAGTGTGAGCGGTGCTTCGGTCGATAAGTCGAATGTTTTCGATTACCATATCGGAGAAAAAGGTACACCTATAATCGATGCTTCCCCTTTAACGATGGAGTGTGAGGTGGTGGATATTTACGAAACCGACGGCTTCGATAATTTTATCTGCTCCGTAGCTAATACTTATGCCAGGCCAGAGGTTCTCGACAGTACCGGCCGACTGGATTATACCCGGCTGAAACCGGTTCTGTTCACATTTCCGGCTTATTCTTACCTGGCTACAGGAGAAGTGATCGGCAAGTGCCTGAAACCCGATAAAGAACCGGGTATGTGCGCTAAGTTGCCCATGGCTTCGGACGGTATCGTGCGCTTGTCGAAAATTGAAGTTTGGCCGGAATATCTCGATGCGTATCTGAAATATGCTGCCGAAGTCGGTGAAATATCCTTGCGTTGTGAACCCGGTGTATTGACTATGTATGCTGTTCGTGAAAAGGAAAATCCTTGTCGGATAACTATTCTTGAAACATAACTTTATCCAATAAATACCATTATGAACAAGATCTATTTATTTTTAGTATTCAGTATTTTAACAACAATCGGTATGGCACAGGAAAAAATCAAACAAACAGCGGGGCGTGACCAGTTGGGAACATTCGCTCCCAAATTCGCAGAACTCAATGACGACGTTCTTTTCGGCGAAGTCTGGAGTCGTACGGACAGACTCGGCTTGCGTGACCGTAGTTTGGTAACAATCACTTCACTCATCAGTCAGGGGATAACGGACAGTTCGCTGACATTCCATTTGCAATCGGCCCGGAACAACGGCATTACCCGAACAGAGATTGCAGAGATTATCACGCACATCGGTTTTTATGCGGGTTGGCCGAAAGCTTGGGCTGCGTTCCGGCTTGCCAAGGAAGTGTGGGCCGAAGATACGAACGGTGAGGATGCGAAAGCTGCTTTCCAACGTGAGATGATCTTTCCCATCGGAGAACCGAATGCGGCCTATGCCCGGTATTTCACCGGCAATAGTTATCTTGCACCTATATCGCGTGAACAGGTTTATATTTCCAATGTCACGTTCGAGCCGGGTTGCCGGAACAATTGGCATATCCACCGCGCGAAAAAGGGAGGCGGACAGATGCTTATCGGTGTTGCCGGACGAGGTTGGTATCAGGAAGAGGGTAAACCAGCCGTAGAAATTTTACCCGGCACAGTGATCCATATTCCCGCTAACGTGAAACATTGGCATGGGGCAGCAGCCGACAGTTGGTTCGCTCACCTGGCGTTCGAGATTCCGGGAGAAGGCTCTTCTAACGAGTGGCTCGAACCTGTAAACGATGAAGCATATAATAAAATTCAAAAATAAAAACCGGCTTTCTATGTATAAATTTATATTCGTATTATTGGTGGTCGTTGGAATGGCGACTGCCTCGAATGCCCAAGAAAAACAAAATATGAAACAATCGGATAACAAGCCGCTTGTTGCCTATTTCTCGGTGACAGGAACTACGGCACGTGCAGCTGAGAAATTAGCCCGGGTTACGGGTGGAGAACTTTATGCGATAACCCCTGTCGAATCGTATACAAATGCCGATCTCGACTGGAATGACAAAAGGTCGCGTAGTTCGGTAGAGATGAACGATCCGAAGTCGCGTCCGGCCATTCAGGAAGCGAAAAAGAATATTGCCGATTATGATGTGATTTTTATCGGCTATCCGATCTGGTGGAATCTTGCTCCACGTATTATCGATACGTTCATTGAAACTCATCACCTGGCAGGTAAGACTCTTATTCCTTTCGCTACATCGGGTGGAAGCGGCATTACCAACAGTGTCGGCGCATTGAAAAAGGCTTATCCCGACCTGAACTGGAAAGAGGGAAAGCTATTGAACCGAATGGACGAGAACGGTATCCGTGAATGGATCGGTAAAACGTCGAAGGATTAGCGTAGCCCGGAAGGGACGCTGATCTTTTTCTGGCTTTGCCGGAAAGACCTGGCATTTTGTACTTGTTCGTGTTCGGTGACCCGGTCGCTTCTGTCGGTCAGTTGGCTTTTTCTTTCACTGACCGGCGGAACTCCTCACTTCGCAAAAAAACTTTACGTTACATTTCCGTCAGACACCAGGGCGTTCAGAAAAAAGTAAGATACCACTCGCCAGAGCTCCAATGGTCACCGAACACAAATACCTTCGACTGATGCTAGCACTTCATGGGAAACGAACGGCGACCTTAAAAATATGAACTCCTACAAAACAGATATTTTCTGAACCCCTCATATTAAGATTTTGCTTGTAAATCAGTGTTTTATAAAAATCCGGTTAGGTAACTCAGGTATTCCTGCTCCGATAGGGGCCTGTCCTTTCATTCAATAAAACTTTCCTTCTCCTTCCTTTGACTTGTAGTGCTGACGGCACAAAACCCGGAATCGGAATAGAAAGAAAAAATAAATCCTGGAATTTTTTAGTTACGACAGTTACAGAAATCAGATCTAACCGCTATAATAGTTGTAACAAAAAAAATAGACGATTATTTGGGTTAAATAAAATACAAAATGTGAGACAAATGTATGAAAAATTTATACAAACTAAACATCTAGCCGTCAATTTTATACAAAAATTTGCGCATAAATACGATTTGACAAGTTATTACGCTAATATAATCGTCCGTTTAATCTTGCAAAATCACAGACCATGAAGAAATTACTGTTTTTTATCATCTTGTGTTCTCTCTTTTCTTGTTCGACAGAGACACAGGAAGAGCAACCGGTCGTTACCGGAAAAAATTTTGCCTTATCCCTGTATAGCACAGATTCTATTTATCAATCGGGAATCGATTCCTTGTTCTTATTCTATTTCCCCGAGAGTTCGACTCCGGCCAAACCGATCTATTTTCAACAAGAGTTGGCTTGGGGAGATCCGATTGTCCTCCAGGATTTGGAACCGGAACCTCATACCTTTATCACGGTAGCCTGTTCGGGTTCTCTTGAAGAATTAAAAGATCTTCACATGGAGCTTCATCGGAACTATATCAGAATCAACAGACACGACAATGTCTCTGAAAACCTGTTTGGAGGAGTATTGAAAGCAGATCCTGTCTCTGGAGAAAAGAAATTTGAGCTTCAAAGGTTAGTTGGTGGAGTAAAAATCAATATCACCAATTTTGACTCTTTAAATATACAAGGTTATCCTAGTTGCCATATTACAAATTCCCCTGCATGTATCTGTCTGGGAGATTATGAAGATGAACCTGTATACTATGACGAATATATACGGACAGACAATTCCTGGTACTATGTTTTTCCAACCTATGGAGTGGTAAAAGGAATGATTGAAATCGATTACCTCGATGAAAATGGAATTAACAAAATCAGAATGTTTGAGTTTACCGGTAAGCATGCAATCGAAGCCAACAAAAAACTCGAATTGAATTTCATGCTCCGGAAAAAAGCCATAACGAAAAGTGGAGCCGAAGATTGGCAGTTGACTCTCGAAGAAGAAGTAAGCGTTTTATAACCCAAAAAGAATCAAGATATGAAAAAAATAACCTATAGCATCGTTCTGCTTTGGAGTGTTCTTTTTTGTTCCTGTCAAAAGGAAGATACGCTCACGACAGTCCCTGACGGAGGAGTACAACTGAATTTCAGCGGAGCTCAGGCTAACCTCAGCGCAGAGGAATTAAGTAATATCGTCGAAACCTTTCATGTGCTTATCTACGACGAAACAGGAAATTTCGTCAGACATAGCGAATACGAAAATCTGAAAAGTGTCTCTCCGGTCAAACTTCCCATCGGACAGTATACTTTCGCTTATCTTTCCAACATCAAATCGGATTTAATCAGCGGTATTCAGGAAGATAAGAAATTAGAAGACATCACCCTCTCTCTGGAGGAATCGGAAGGCAATGTTTTAAGTGCCGGAAGTATTTTCAAAGGCATCGATACCCTCACTGTTGGGAAAGACAACAAGAGTAATGCCGCCCTGCAACGCCTTGTGGGACGCATGGATATCGAACTCAAAGGGATCGGTAACGATGTGACTGTGAAATCGGTCGCTTTAACCGGATCACCTGAAAAGATTCGTTTCAGCGGAGAAGCCGAAGGAGAAAGCATCAAACTGAATATCCCGATGGCTAAAAAGCAGGACGGTGTATATGTCGGTCAGGCCATCACTTTCCCCACCACGGATTCTGTCGCTTCACTCGAATTTGTACTGGAAAGCAACGAAGGCGTTAAAACATTTGACATTCCTTTGAAGAATAAAGTTGAAGCCAATAAAATCCATACCATTCATGCCATTTCTAACCTGACCGGAGGAATTTGGAACATCACCTTCGACATGGAAACCACTCCATGGGGTGCGACTGTTTCAGAAGATGTGACTGCTGATGAAGCACCTTTACAGGATACCGTATGCCTCCATTTTACTTTTACCGACGAGATAAACATAGGTAGTATCCGGGATATCAGTCTATTACTTGAAAATAAAAAAAGCGGTTATCGGATTCCTTTCTATTTACCTGGATTATCATCGGATAAGGATACCCTGTTAATTACACAGTATTTCTCTGACGCAGCATATGTAAGTAGTGGAGAATACATCATAAACGAATTCATTTGTCTGGACAGCCTGGGTATGAGACTTTATGACATCAGAATGTGTAACCCGCAAACCCTGATAATCGATGAAAACGGAACAGCCCGTCTTCATTTACCGGCACTACCTACAGTATCGGAAACCGACCGTCAGGCTATGTTCGATTTACGGGATGCTTTACCTGCCGACAATGATTACGCTTTACAATGGAAACGGGCAGGTCAAAAGATCAGTTTATGGGAAGGGGTTACCCTGAACGAGGAAGGACGGGTTGTCGGAATCGGATACGACGAACTCAAGTATTTAGGCAACTACGCAACCAAAGCGATTGCCGGGACAATGAACGAAACAGCTACTCCCGATGAAGAATACGGCGCTTCCTGGAGTCTGCCGGAATCTTTTAAACAATTGACAGCACTAAAGATTTTCAATTTCGATGATAATCCGCTGACAGAGATTCCGGCATTCCTGAAAGATATGACTACGCTGGAACAATTATCCATCAGCTGTACAGATGAAAATACACTTCCGGTATTTCCGGCAAATTTACGTTATCTGCTTGTCTATTCGAATACGACAGTGTTTCCGGCCCATATCGCCGATCTCACCCAACTGGAATATATCGGTCTCGCTGGATTTAATAAAAAGGGCATCACCATAGAAACCGATTTCACGAAATTGAGCAATCTCAGAGTACTGGAACTCGAAGCCGAGATGAATATAAATAACAATACTTTCCCGGCCAGTTTATGGAACTGTTCACAATTGAACGAGCTGACGCTCATAGGATTCAACAATCTTCAGTTTCCGTCGTCTCTGAATCTGAGTTCACTCACAAAGTTGGGGATCTGTAATACCGATCTGCAACCTGTACAAATCGAACCGATCAGGAATTTATCCCTCACTTCACTGGGTATTTCCTCGCCGGTATTCAGTAAAAACGGGTTCCCGGATTGGATCGGTACAATGACCACGATCACCGATTTAAGTCTGGAAAATTGCGGGCTCACCACTGTTCCTGCTTCTCTGGACGGACTTATTAATCTGACTAGTCTGAATTTATGGGGGAATCCTGATTTAAACGGTAAACTTCCCGAAAAACTATTGGAAAAATACAACAACAACAGTTTACGGGTCGATATCGAATCAGATTCCGATTTTGTTCCGGACGGTATCCTTCTTAAAATCACTCCCGGATATATCTCTACATTCTCTGCTGCAGGGGATACTTGCCGGCTGACCGTCGAGAGTAATACCGATTGGGTTGTTGAAATTAGCGAAGGCGATAGTGAATACATCCATTTCTCCCGAACCACGGGAAATGGGAATGCTACTGTTATCCTTACCGTTGACGCAAATCAGGGAATTGAAGAATACAACAACAGCCGTTATTTCAATTTCTCCTTCATAGCCGGATCTCATCGCCGCGATTTCTATGTTTACCAACCTTACGAACAAGTAATTTTGAAACCGGTCTGGTGGAATCAACTCGGAGAACGTTACCTGGGCGAATACTCTGCCATAAAATACCGTTTGATTATCGAAATTACGGGTCGAACTGAATTCAATACGACAGAAAAGATGATCGAAGCGGCTAAAACATTGAAAAATTATCTGGCAGAAAATCCGGTATACGATGAGAACGGACAATTGATAACGGTTCCTTATGCCGGTTAAATGAATAAATGTTAACATTAAACTGAATCAAAGTGAAAAAGATATTCTATTTATTTCTGATTTTATCACTGGCATTCGGATTGCAGAGTTGCGGCGGATCGGGCGGTAGCGCAGACGATCCGGAACCCGGACCTGAACCCGGAGCAACCAAAGCCAAAGTGTCCTTTGCACTGAAAAGTGATATAAACGGTGTTCAGGACAATGACCTGAAAACTGCATTAACTCATTTGCGCCTCTATTTGTACGATAAAGACCAGAAATTGGTATCCGTAAATAAATACACTTCCGCAGATGCCCTCAAAGCCATCGAATTGGAAAAAGGAAATTATACCGTTGTGTTGATAGGGAATGTTCCGGAAGACGGGAATATTTCCTCCGAAGCAACTGGTACGCCACTTTCCGGCATGTCTGTACAATTGACAAAAGCAGACGGAGCCACCCATTATACTCCCTTGGGAGATGTGATGTTCGCTAAAAGTACTCTGACGGTCGACGACAAAGACCTGACGGTCGGCTTAAGTGTTAAGCGGACTCTATCCGCTACGAAAGTGCAGCTAACCGATTATTCCGGTCAGATTTCCGATGCCGGGGTCCTCGTACCCGGAGTCGGTACGAGGTTCGGATTCGGTGACAATAAATGGACCGAACCAGGCACTGTCTTCGTTACGATGAAAGCCGGAGCCGTCACCAAAGCGGCCGAAACCGGAAAGCAATACAACATTTCCCTGAATGTCACCATCGTGAATACAACGGGAGAATTCGAAAAGAAAATCCAATGCAATATTATTGCCCGGGATGAAACCGGGCAGGTATTGGCAGCCCAATTGCTGGAAGTGCCTGCTACGACCCAACCCAACACCGAGGTGTCACTCAACCTATCCGTCGAATCGGATCCTGCAGAAACCGGAAAAATCAATGTTTCTGTCAGTGAGGTGGAAGTGAAGAACGAAGAAGGTAAGAAAGAAGACGTCACTCCGGACGATATTACGAAGCAAGAAACCGATATCGATCTCAACCTGACTCCCGAAGACTGGACGACAGGAAATGAAGAGGATATTGAAATCGGTACCAAAGAAGATTTCATCACTCCCGGCGGACAAGAGAACGATTGGCAACAAGGAGAAGATGAACAGGTCACTTTCGACAGTACTAACCTTCAATTCCGATAACAAAATACACCGAGGGTGTCCAAAAAGGCAAAATACCCCCTTGTAGAATCGGATATTTGATTTCAGTCTCCAATAGGGATACGAATAAATCGAGGGTGCCAAATACTTTTTGGACACCCTCGGTAACTTTTTAAATCCGGTTAACGGATTCTTTCAATCCTCTCTCTATTTTTTCTTCCCTTTTTTAGGCATGATTTCCTGATTTGTTTCCTCTGCCATATAACTGGCTTCATGTTTTTTCTTCATGCCTTTCGGTTTTTTGTTTCCAGCTGCTCCCATGGCTCTATTCTCATTTTAAATGGTTAAATAAATTGATCATAAATAGGAGTAGTCAACGGTTATTAAAAATAGCTGGACTGCTCATTCTCCGCTTAGGCAAATCTTATGCCAGAAACAAAAAAAAATGTTTACATCGGCCTTTGACACAAATCCTGCCTTTTTTTCATGAAGATTTGTCATTTTCCAGCAACCAAGTATAAGCTTTCATCGTTCAAATAAAAAAATCAAAGACATGAAAAAAAGAAAAAATAACATCTGGCTGACTATCGGAGTCATTGTCATCTGTGTATTATTGCTTTACTGGCTTTTTGCCCGTACGCTTATCGTCGAAGACGAAGAACTCGGGACTACCGATGTTCCGGCACTTATCGAGCAATCTCCCGGTGAATAATCCTTCGCCGGATCCATTCGTCCAGGGAATAGCTGCCGGCTCCGCCCCACAGCAAAAATACATACACGCCCAGATAAAGTAAAGGCAACTCTCTCACTGCAAAAGGATCGGCACCATGAATAACGAAAAAAGCCATCAGCATTCCGAACATCAAGGGGAGAGCAGCCAACCGGGTCATTAACCCGAAGATCAGCAAACACGAACATCCCACCTCTGCAAATAGAATCAATAGGAGCGATAAGGTGCTACCCACGCCTAAAGGATCAGGAAAAGTAGCGCTTAAAGTCGAAAAGGACGCTAATTTCGCCCACCCATGACTCAACATCATTCCTCCTATAAACAAACGCAGGAAAAGTAAAGCTCCGTCCAGATGTTTCCGGTCAGAAGCTACTAATTTCAATAACAACTCTTTCATAAAACAAACTTTTTTTATCTTTCTACGGAAAAAGGTTTCCTAAAGTTCGTCATTTATTCTTTACCCCTTTAATCACATCCACAATCTCCTACCCGGAAAATATCATAACTAACGGTTATACAGGCTTGTAAAGGAAATACATTCTTACCCGAAATTCCCCTGGAATGCATCAGATCATTCAGGCCGGCACTCACCCGGCACATCACATTCAGATGTTTCACGATCCGGTATTCATAGCCGAAAGTCAGGCCGGCATTCCATTTCTCCGTTTCATCGTCTAAAGCGACAGCCGGATCCGGTCCCGATACCCCGGATTTATTTTGAAAATAATAACCGGCATATCCACCGAAAAGCAAAGATGCCCGGTTACAGTTCAGCATATATTTAAGATATACCGGAAGTTGTAGTTCCTTTAGCCGAAACCGTACCTTCTGCTTCCGGTCTGTATTTTCCCCTGGGGCATACCGGCTATCGAACCGATGGTCTGCATAATTGACTTCCGTACCCAAAAACCATTTCCGGGTAAAAGGAATAGTCATCTTCAATCCACCGACCGGCACAACAAACATCCGGACATCGCGGAAAGGAATTCCCACCGACGTTCCGCCACCGGCCTGCAGGGCCACCGCCAGATCATAATCCTTACGCCTGACCAACTGCCCGGAACTTTCCACCCCGATCAATAAACCCAAAAGACAAAAAACAATTCCTTTCATATCAAAGCCGAAACCATTATTTTTTCAGAATGATCGTTTTTTCCGACGATTTGACTTTCAAACTCTGGAAATCCCATTGCCGTACTCCTTTCTGGAAATCCAGCTCATATACATTTTCATTCCAGACAATCTCCAGCCACACAGCCACTGTCCCCGCAGCATTATAACGCCCTTCCCTGATCCGGACTTCCACCGGTCCGTATTGGCGATCGGTAAACGATTGCTCTCCGGTAAACACATAACTTCCCGGCGTACGTCCTTTATCGACCTGTAGCCCGGCTATATCGACATAAAACTGAGGTCCCGGACCATTCTCGTCTTCCAGGATCACTTTATCGTCCAGGGTCATATTCATCTGTCCTTTCTCCCAAAACAGATTGACCGTAGCGGCTTCATTCATCAGTTGCTGATTCCCGTCGTACATCGGTCCGATATATATCCCCGGCATCACCTGCGCCATCTCCGGGATAGGACGCTGCAAATGATAAGTGATGTGAAAATCATACAGATTACGGTAAGCTGCCTCCAGCAAATAAGCATAATATTCATCTACTGGCGCCCAGTACGACAACAAATTCTCCAACCCTATCCGATCGAGAGTCAATGTCAGAGCATTCATATCCCCCTGAGGAAACAAATCCATATAATCACCGTCCCGGCCGATCCGGATATAATCACCACTGTAGTAATAATCGTAACCGAACCGATCGCCGTCCGGACAATTGACATCGATCCTTCTTTTGGAAAACATCAGCTCATCTCCCGGCAAAAACAACAGGTTTCTCTCATCCAGCAAATAATGGAAAAAATCGAATAATTCCGGCGTCTCGAAATCATCATACAGCTTATAAGAATAATCGATATCGTAAACATACCAGGAACCTTCCCGCAAAATATCTTTATATCTTTCCGCGTCTGAATGACAGGAAGAGAATCCGCTCAGGAACAATACCAGAATTAGAATCCACGAATAACTTTTCATACAACCGATTTTGTGTTCTGTTAAATATCACAAAATTAGAAGGATTTTCTTCAATTCATGGAGTTCCGGACAAATTGTTTTAAAATGCTTTTCTGCCGTCTATAGGGCATCAGGCCACTTTCACTTGTTGAAAAGCAGCCTCCAGGACTGCAGCTGTAAGTGACAGCCCTACTCTTCCCATAGAGATGGTGTAACCTGCTTCGGTCTTCCCGCAATACCCCGGAACAACGGCCATTCCCCGAAGCCCCCTGAATTCCTGCCGGGCAGCCCGGCAACTCTCTTCCCACAACACTTCCGGAGCACCGAAATTCCCATCCGTCAGCATAAAATTACGTGAATCGTGCCATTCCGCCTGATCGAACAATTTGCTGAACAACAGAGAAGCCAGAATATCTCCCTTAGCCAGGATATAATCCTTCATACAATGAGAAGATTCACGCAATACTCCGACATGATGCAGAATACCGTACAAATCGTTCAATTCCTTCTGCAATTCAACTTTATACTCTTCGAGCTTCCGTCCGGCTAAAAGCTCATAAGCCAATTGTTCATGAACCTGTTTTAATTCATTGAACTCATTTTCAAATCCTGCTCCTCTCCGCAAACTCAACCCATACAACTGCCGCAAACGGGGCATCACGCCCTTTAAAGCCGATACCACTACAATACTACAACAATTCTGCTCTTTTATTCTATTTTTAATTTCTGCCAGGGTTTCCTGATTCTGAAGGACAGCACCCTTGAATTTCATGACTAACATACCTTTTGAAATTTTTAAACGATAAACTTTAGATTAGAATCCTGAAAAGCCAACCTCCGGCAGCCTCGGCCGGAATAATATACGGATATACAGATTGGTGATATGACAACTTAAACCCCCATAGGGGTAATAGTTGTTGTTGTAGTGGTAGTAATAATAGAAACAGCAGAGAACGAAACAGACAAAATCCGATCCTCCGGCTGACAAACAGTCCGGCAATTCAGAATAATATGTTGCCTTTCGATCTTCATAACAAAAACAAAACTAAAGGAAATATTTTCGAATAACAAATATCCGGCAATTTTTTTGACGTCACACGCTGAAATTTAACAACAAGTATATTTTTCCTTCTGAATTTAAACACGAAAAAGTGGAAAATGACGTTGTAATCGTCGGGAGCCTATGCATAATTAGTATCCGGATTTCATCGAATTTTCGGAAATCCGGGTGAAGTGTGTTCTGTTTCGATGTACCTATAGAGGTAATATTTCGATCCAATATCCATCGGGATCGCAGATAAAATAGAGGCCCATGTCGGTATTTTCGTAGCATACACATCCCATTCCTTTGTGGAATGCTCTCACTTTATCATAATCTCCCGGGACACGCAGGCAAAGGTGATACTCTCCTTCTCCCAGATCGTAAGGTTCTTTCCGATCGCGCAGCCAGGTCAATTCGAGGGTGAAAGACGTTTCCCCGTCTCCCATATAGACGAGGATAAAAGAACCGTCGGAGGCGGTTTTCCTCCGTACTTCTTTCAATCCCAAAGCTTTTTCATAAAACCGGATACTTTTTTCTAAATCCAGTACATTGAAATTGAAATGATCGAATCTTCCTTTTATTTCCATTGTGTAAAATTAAATTAGTTTATCGTTTTTTCTTCTCCTGGTTTTCCGATCGCCAGAAATCTTCCGCCACGCTTTTCGACATACTCCCGGAAAGCATTCGCTTTTTCGTATTTTTCCCAAAAGTGCATAGGAGCGAATTGCAGGGTACGGATCCGGTCGACAAATTCCCGGCCTCCCCGGGTGTAATCCTTGCCTAAACGCGGATCGACAGGAAAAAGGGCTAAATCGACATAGTCGGTTTCCCGGGCCAGAGTTTCCAGTTCCTGATGATAAAAGTTTGCGGCTTCTCTGATTTCTTCTGGGGTGGATTCCTCCTCCCAATGCCAGTTGTTCAGGTCGCCGGCATGAAAAATGCGCTTATCTGCGACATCGAGCAGAAAAGAAATGCCGATGTCGGTAGAACCGAAGGCTTTGATTTTTAATAGATCATCGTTCCATTCTTCTCCTTTTTTTAGGAAAATGGCATCGTGAAAACACGCTTTTTGGCTGTCGCGGATATCTTCGGACAGGATATACCGGATGTCCGGTCTTTCCGGTTTCCAGGAGAGTATTTCCGGGTTGAAATGGTCCGGGTGGGCATGGGAAGACAGAATATACAGCCTTCCGGGGCGTTTCAAAAAGTGCCGGTGTACATAAAACTCCGGGGTATCCCGATAATAATCGATCAAAATGGCAAATTCTTTGCTTTCAATAATAAAGCCACTGTGGTAGATATAAATAAGTCGCATCGGTTTCATGTAGCAAATATATATTTATTTGGATGAATAAATTTTGTTCTCTATAAAAAAAGTAAGCTCATCTCAATCCATGATCAGTTGTTTTACGAATTCGGTTTCGGGGTGTTTACAGATTTCTTCCGGTGTTCCGTCTTGTTCGATGTGCCCGTCTTTCATAACTATGATACGGGTTCCGAGTGTCAATGCTTCCCGGATATCGTGTGTGATAAAAACGATGGTCACTCCCAGTTCGCGGTGAATACGGGTAATTTCGGCCTGCAACATTTTTCGGGTGATTTCGTCGACGGCTCCGAACGGTTCGTCCATGAGCAGGATGTCAGGATTGGCGGCCAGGGCGCGTGCAATTCCTACTCGCTGGCGTTGTCCTCCGGAGAGTTCCGAGGGATAACGGTCGAGCATTTCCTGTTCCAGACCGACGACTCCGATGAGTCGTTCTACAGCTTTGCGGGTACGTTCTTTGTCGTGCTGGTTAAGCAGGCTCGGTACATAAGCGATATTTTTCCGGACAGTCATGTGAGGAAACAGTCCGATTCCCTGGATGACATAGCCGATATTGCGGCGTAGAAGAGTTTGGTTCTCTTGCGATATGTCTTTCCCGTCGATATATATTTTGCCCTGAGTCGGGGCCGATAATCCGTTGATAAGCTTGAGCATCGTAGTCTTTCCGCTTCCGGAGCTACCGATGACAGTCAGAAATTCACCTTTGCGGATCTTCAGATCGAATGCTTTCAGAATCACCTGATCCCCGTAAGCTTTCGTCACTTGTTCGAAACGTATGATATCATTCATGCTATCTCAATAATCCTTTCTTTTTCAGAAAATCGGCAGCGACGGTTTGTTCCGGTCGGCCGGCAATATCGACCTCGTAGTTCAGTTCGGCCATTTCGGCGTTCGTCAATATTCCTTTCATTTTTTCCAGCGTTTGTTCTAATTCGGGATGTGCCTTTAAAGTCTCTTCACGGATGACGGTGGTACAATAGTAGGAAGGAAAAAAGTTTTTATCGTCTTTCAATACAGTGAGGTTGGCTCCATTCAGTTGCCCGTCTGTGGTAAAGATATTCATTACGTCGACTTTCCCCGATTTAATGGCTTCGTATTTTAATCCGATATCCATATCGCGGGTCTTTTTGAATTTCAGGTCGTAATACTGACAGAGGGCTTCGTAGCCTTCGTGAATTTCGAAAAAATCGTATTCCGCTCCGAAAATAAATTGGTCGGGATAGCGCGCTAAGTCGGAGAACCGGGTCAGGTCGTATTTCTTAGCCAAAGGTTCGCCGACCGCCAGACTGTAGGTGTTGTCGAATCCATACGGACTCAGCCATTTTAAATGGAATTTTTGTTCGTATTCTTTTTTCAAAGTCTCGTATAGGGTGTCCGGAGGTAGTAAACTGTCTTTTTTCAATACCACGAGCCAACCCGTCCCGGTATATTCAGGGTAGATATCGAATTCACCTTTTAACATAGCCGGATGGATATTGCTGGTGCCGCCTCCTATCCCTTTGGTGATTTCTACCGCGAGACCGGTATCTTGTTCGATCAATAGTTTTAACATTTCTCCCAGGATGAACTGTTCGGTCATCGGTTTGGTGGCGATACGGATCGTATTTTTCCTGTCTTTGCAAGCTGTTGTCAGGAGAAAAAAGGCGAGCAGGGGGAGTAGTAGTAAATCTCTTTTCATGGTCATATCAGTTTGCGTTTCTTTTTGATGTGGGTTTCGTAACAGCCTATACCCCAATCGGTGAGTAGGGCTAAAACGGCGATCAGAAGGCTGCCGGCCACGGTGAGCACCCCATTGTTGGTCGTGATGCCCCGGTAGATGGCGACACCTAATCCTCCCGCTCCGATGAAAGCAGCAATGCCGGCAAGTGCGATAGTCATCACCACCATATTCCGAAGACCGGAGAGGATCACCGGAAAGGCAAGCGGAATCTGGATTTTATAAAGAATCTGAAACGGGGTACTTCCCATCCCGCGGGCGGCTTCGATGATCTCCCGGTCGATGCCGGTGATACCGGTATAGGTGTTGCGGACCATCGGGAGTAAAGCATAGACGGTCAGGGCAAAAATGGCTGTCGTGTCTCCGATGCCTGAGAAGGGAATCAGAAAACCGAATAATGCGATGGAAGGGATGGTGTACATGAAGTTTGTCAGTCCCAAAACCAGGCTACTCGAACGACGGTAACTGCTGATCAGAATTCCCAGGCTCAAGCCGATACACAAGGCAGCGACGATGGCTATCAATGAGATTTCCAGATGTTGCAGGGTGAGCTTTAAAAAGAATTGCCACCGATCGGCGTAAAGTTGGAATAGTTCCTGAATCATAGCAGAGGCAGATTTAGAAATAATAACCGATGTTTATATTAAAACGGGCATGCCAGGAATTGCTTCCGATTCCGGGTCCGAAAGCGTCCCGGTCCGGTCCGATCCAAGCCTGGTGTTTGCCCATCGCATAATCGATATAGGTCTGGACCGGACCCATGTTCAGTAAAAAACCGTATACATTTTGAAAACTATTGTTGAAATCGGTATGCCATTTTTGGATAATGCCGAAATCATGGTACATCATGATGTTGCCGAGCCATTTCCAACCGATCGGGAAGGTATGGGAAATGCTCAGGGTGTATATGTTGGCTTTGGCAGCAACCAGATAAGGAGCTCCGTAAGCCGTCATTACGACCAGATTCCGGTCTTCTCCGGGAGCATTTTTGGGGTACATGGCATAAGTAGATACCTGGGCTTTGAAATTTAGGCGGTGCCAGTCGAACATGTAGTGTAGGGCAAAGGCGAAATGGGAACCGTTACTTCGGGTATCGATGTTGTAGAGTTGGCCGAATTCGGCGGAGCATCCGACCTGGTGTTCGACCTGATTGCCGTATTTGTAGATCAGTTGTGCGTTGAGTTGGTTGATTTCTTTGTTCCTGCCGGCCACATCGTAACCATAACGATCGTCGGAAGTCTCGGAATTTGCTCCGAACAACAGTTCATCGGCATTTTTGAAAAAAGCTAAGGCATATTTCCAATGTTCGTCGGAATGAACGAATTTAACCCCCATATCGGCATCGTCTTCGAGACCGACATAATAGGAGATTTGGAGGAAAAAGTTGTTACCACTTCCGGGTTGGAGTCCGAAAGGCACTTTAGTCAAACCGATTTCGAGGTGATTTTTTTCAGAAAACCGATACCCGATCCAACCGTATTTGAGCATAAATCCACCGAAAGCCGTACTGTAAAACCGGCAATCGGCATCCAGCAGAAAACCTTTGTAAGAGGCTGTCGGACGAAGCATAAACACATCGTAACCCAGATCGCCTCCCCGGTCGCGATGTCCTGAGTTCCAATCCGAAAAGTTATAATTGAACCTTAAGGCTCCTCCGAGTTTGAATTGCGGACGTTCTTTTCTTTCCTGGGCGGATAAGGGTAAAATAAAAATAAGGTACAAGCAAAATATAAAATAGTATTTCATTGTGTCCTGAATTTAATGTCACTGGCTTTGCCCTACAATCGTTATCCCGGTATAACGGATTTTTTCGGAGGAAAGTTTCTTCCCTTACCATGGTCCTGTTAAATTGTATTAAATACAGAACCATTTTTTCGGGGTAACGATAAACTCACTGACAGATGATATATAAGCCATGGACTTTTTGAATTATACAGACTGGCAAGATACAGCCGATACTTTACATATGTTGTTGCAAATGAGTGGTAAAGTGAAATTGCTGTATCGGGCGAAACGGCCAGAATGGGCGCATATCAGGCAATATCTCACCCTGGACGGGATTTCGACGGGAATCGTTCCTGAGGCACCTGTGCCTTTTGAAATTAATTTCGATTTCCGCGAAGATCAGGTGGTCTTCCGGAATTACAACGGAAAAACCGAAAAGGTGGCCTTGGAGGACGGGAAGAGTGTCGGAGACTATTACCGGCAGTTTATGGCGGCATTGAAACAAATCGATGTGCCGGCCAGAATCGATGTGAAATCACAGGAATTTTATGATCCTGTCGATCTGGATAAAGACGGGAAACATCGGTCGTATCAGAAGGAAGCAGTGTTGTTGTGGCTGGATAATATGCTTTTTGCCGATCGGGCCTTGAATCGTTTTCTCGCCCCTTTCCGGGGAAAAGTGACTTGTCCGGCTTATTATTTCGGTACGATGGATTTGTCGTGTCTGGTGTATAGCGGTGAGGCCGCACCTTGGGGCAGAGAGGATAAGGTGATGCAATATGCTTTTGATGAAAAATGCTATGAATGTGGATTTTGGCCCGGTGATCCGAATTTTCCGAAACCGGCTTTTTATGGAATGCCTTATCCGTTTGTGAGAGATCTTCAAGGTAACGATAAATTTTTACGGCCCGATAAAGCTTTCTTTAAACCGGAAAAACAGGAGTTCTTCTTTACGTTGGAGGATGCTTTGAATTATCCTAATCCTGAAAAAATGGTCATCGATTTTTGCCGTTCCGGCTTCGATCTGGTACAGGAACTCTCCCGTTGGAAAAATATCGATTGGATCACCCGCCCTTTGGATTATCCGGAAAAATGACCGTGGCCCCCGGAAAATTTAGGACATAAAAAAGGAAGCCAAGCCTTTTTTGACTTCCTTTTGTGGGCGCTGAGGGATTCGAACCCCCGACCCTCTGGGTGTAAACCAGATGCTCTGAACCAACTGAGCTAAGCGCCCGTGCGATCTTATCTGATTGCGGGTACAAATGTAGATGAATTTTTTATATTGGCAAAATATTTTAGAAAAAACAGAAAATAATTTTTTGTCTGTTCTGAAAATGGCAGAATATCACATATTTATGCAGGCCGGAAACCTTTGTATCGATTCTGATTTTATATATATACATTTTAACTATATATTAACAAAATAATTAACATTTATTTGTTGGTTGGTTGTTGTATTTGTCTGAAATGTCCTTACCTTTGCACCGTCTTTAAAAAAGATTGTTTTTCATAAGTTTGTATGGTTTAGGTTAGTAGTTAGTAAATGTTTAAGGGTCGGTTCACCGGCCCTTTCATTTTTATATTCTGATGATGTTTTCCGTGTCTTTCGGATTATTTTAATCGGAATATTTCTGTAAAGAATAGGGCTGCATTGTATAATGGAATAATTTCTTTTTAATTTACACTGAATAGTTGAGAGATATTATGTACGCGAATTTCTGGAAAGGTTTCGGTGGATTTTGATTTTGGTCAGGAATTCAATAGGAAGTGAATTTTCTTTTTTCTACTTTTGAACAAAATAGAAAATAGATTTATTTTTGTTTGTATTATTTTTTTATGTGGGAGGTAAAAGAAGCGGAAGGCTTGTTGAGCCGAACGTGATTTTTATAGGCTGGAGTTAGGTTATGTGAAGTATTTTATTGTGTAATACGGATAGGAAATTGACTGGATTAAATGGAATTGAAATGACTGGAATAATTGAAATTGAAGGCATGGAGTTCTTTGCCTATCATGGTTGTTTTGAAGCGGAACAAATTGTAGGAAATAAATTTATGGTTTATGCTTGTTTACATTATAATTGCCATTGTCCGGCTTCCACAGATGATATCGCTGATGCTTTAAGTTATCAGACAGCTTATGAGATTATTGCCCGTGAAATGATGAAACGGTCTCATTTGCTGGAACATGTAGGGAAACGAATGCTCGATGCCTTATATGCGGCTTTCCCTCAATTGCAGTATGCTAAAATCAAGATTTCGAAAATGAATCCTCCTTTGGGAGGACAAATCCGGTGTACGAGTGTGACCTTGGAGAAATAAAAAATAATTGTGAATATTGCAAAAATTTTTGCACCACAATGGTATGGATATAAAGTTATTTGATCTGTTATATAACAAATACTCACAACCGATGTTACTGTATGCTTTAACTTTTGTAAATTCAAAGAGCGATACAGAAGACATTGTGCAGGAGGTGTTTTATAATTTCTGGAAGTCCGAAGCCTATCTGAGAGTTCCTATCGATGAAGCCAGACCTTGGCTATTGCGGGCTATCAAAAACGCCTGCATCAATTTCTGGGAAAAGAAAGACGTCCTCCGCAGCAGTGCAGAACTGCATAATATTACAATTGAAGATGAGGAATACTCCGAATTCAATGAACAAATATTCACACAAATCAGACAGGACATCGAAAACATGCCTCCCCAAACCCGTGAAATTGTAAAAGCCATATTCTACAAAAAAGAAAAGTATCAGGAAGTTGCCGACTACCTCGGCATCTCCATCAATACCGTCAAAACATTGCTCCGTAGGGCCATCCGGCAACTTAGAGAACGCTACACGGATAATTTCAGTCTTTTCCTGTACCTGCTTTTGAAATAATTATCCCCACCATCGGTACTATCCATTAACCGTCTACGGATATGTTATGGACAATATTTCGCTTTCCCTCAAAGAAGGCAAAAGCACATTTTTGATCGGCATTTGTCATGAGATTATATTGAAGATAAATAAAAGAGATGTGAGAAAATGATATTATCACAAAAAATTAAAATAATTTTTACAAACTGTCACCCATTTTCTAAAATCATCTGTTTCTATTTACAAAGAAACTATCGGATTTATGTTGTTACAAGAGCTCATAGACGAATATATACTTCTGTTTCGCAGGGGAGAACTGACTTCTTCGCAACAAAGAGAACTGATTGATTGGCTGAATGCTGATGCGACTCATCAGGCCTACTACCGAAAGATGCTCAAATTATATGCATGCATTGAAATGACAGAAGAAGACTTGGTCAAACAGATGCAGGACTCAGTACACAATCGCCTCTATAAACAAATATACCTCCAACGTTTTAAGAGAAAGGTATGGTGGCTGACAGGAGCAGCCGCTGTAGTAATAGCAATGATTGGAAGTATCTTAATTATGGAATACTCACGGACGGAACCGACAACTCTAACACCAACATTTGGGGAAGCCGGCTCTTCAAAAGCCATTCTGACATTGGCTAACGGAGAGAAAATATCCTTAACCGAGCAGACGCACAGATATATCACTACTTCGGAAGGTAATCTGATACAGCAGGATTCCATCGGTCATTTGCACATATATGCCATAGACAGTAACCATCAAAAACAGACTGTCTGTCAAAATAATGTAATATGGGTACCACAAGGTGGAGAATATCACCTCATCCTGTCGGACGGCACGAAAGTATGGCTGAACGCCGAAACGAAATTAAAATTCCCGGCCCGGTTTTCCGGGGACAAACGTATCGTGGAATTGAGCGGCGAAGCCTATTTGGAGGTGACAAGTAATGCATCAAAACCGTTTATCATACGCACAGATGGGATAGACGTCAAAGTGTTAGGAACATCTTTCGGGGTTCGGTCATACCAAGAAGAGACTTCCATTTTCACAACGCTGGTATCCGGTAGCGTAGAAGTGCAAGGTACGCATGGTAAAGTCCGTCTGACTCCATCCCACCAGGCTGTTTATGATAAAAATTCAAAAGACATCGCCATCAAACAGGTAAATACGGAATTATATACAGGTTGGAAAAACGGTAAAATGTTATATGACAACTGCCCTTTGGAAGAAATATTACGCGACTTGAAACGCTGGTATTCATTTGAAGTATTCTATACCAACAGCCAAAGCAAGCAGATTCCATTCACCCTCAATATCCGGAAGTATGAGAAAATTGACGGAGTTTTGGAATTAATGCAAAAAACCGGAAGAGTACATTTTGACATAAAAGGGGACACCATTATTGTAAAATAAAACAGGGACGGTATTCGCAGTACCATCCCCATAGATAAATGTTCATAGCTGCTCGCAACAGCGGATGAACGTAAGTTGAATCTTAAATACAAAATTATGAAAAAAAAATCTTTATACCCTTATCCGGGGTGTAGGAAAATCATTCATTATCTGGTAATGAAGACATTTTTTATTTTCTTGTTTTTGTTGACATTACAAGCTAATGCCAACGTTTATTCGCAACAGGTCAAATTAAACCTAGAGGTGAAAAACGGCAGTTTCAAAGACATCATCAATGAAATCGGTCGTCAGTCAGAGTTCAGTTTCGTATACAGCGACTGGGATTTGCCCCAAACAGGAGTGAAAGACTTGAACTTTCATGATGCTTCCATAGAAGAAGTCCTCAACACCTTACTGGCAGGCACCGGTCTCTCTTACGAGATTACAGAGAAAACCATTCTGCTGAAAAAAGCCCCTGCGCAACAAAAGACAGCGGAACAAGCCAAAGTTGTACAGGGTAAAGTTGTTGATTCCAAGGGCAATCCCCTTCCGGGTGTCACTGTTATCGTAAAAGGGACTACACTGGGGACTTCAACAGGCGCGGACGGAACATTTAAATTTGAAATACCAAACACCCAAGGCATTATACTGCAATTCTCCTTTATCGGTATGAAATCACAGGAATTTACCTATGCCGGTCAAAAAGAGATTACCATTAAAATGGAAGAGGAAACCGTTGAAATGGATGCTGTGGTTGTAACCGGTATGTTTAACCGCAAAAAAGAAGGATTTACCGGTTCTGCAGTTTCTGTCAAAGGAGAGGATTTAAAGAAATTCAGCACCACCAACATGGCCAAAGCTCTGTCAATCATAGATCCCAGCTTCCGTATCATAGAAAATATCTCACAAGGTTCTGACCCCAACCGCCTTCCTGACTTACGTATGCGCGGTCAGGCGACTCTGCCGACAGGAGTCGGAAGCGGCAGTGTAAGCACCGACATGGTCATGCTACAAGGAGATTATTCCACTTATCCCAATCAACCGCTATTGATTTTGGATGGTTTTGAAATCGATTTGCAAACAATGGTCGATTTGGACCCGGAACGCGTAGAAAGCATTACGCTTTTAAAAGACGCAGCAGCAACAGCCATTTACGGTTCCAAGGCTGCCAATGGCGTCATAGTCATTGAAACCAAAGCTCCCCTGCCCGGAGACTTACGAATCACCTATGCCGGTAATATCCGTTTGGAACTACCCGATTTATCAGGATATGATTTATTAAATGCAGAAGAAAAACTGAGAGTTGAAAAGATGGCAGGTTATTATCCTGAAGACAGCGATTACTCATACGTACAGATTTATCAGCAATATCTCAGGGAAGTCAGACGAGGGGTAAATACAGACTGGCTGGATATTCCTTTAAGAAATGCCGTACAGCACCGCCATGCCGTAACCCTTGAAGGAGGAGACAGGGCACTGCGCTACAAATTGTATGTCGGCGGCAACTTCACTCCAGGCGTTATGAAGGAATCAACCCGCAAGACACAAACGGCAGCTTTAGACCTGAGCTATCGCTTCAACAAATTGTTAATACGCAACAACATCACCCTGGATAATGCAACCGGAGACAATTCTCCATGGGGCTCATTCAGCGAATACACCCGTTTGAATCCCTATTTGCGTCCTTATGGAGAAAACGGAGAAATCAAGAAGAACCTGCAAGTATGGCAAGATCCCAAAGAATACTGGAATACAGACCCCATACCGAACCCCATGTACAACACCACTTTCAACTCTAAAGACAGGAATTCCTCGTTTACTGTACGCGACCAGTTCTATTTGGAATACAATCCTATTTCATCCGTACGCCTGCAGGCTGATGTTGCCATCGCCAAAAGCAACGGAAAGACAGAAATATTCCGTCCTGCACAACACACCAAATTTATTTCTGAGGCAGATCCCATGCGCCGCGGAGAATTCATCCGTCAGCAAGACGAATCTTTCAATTACAATATAAACATATCTGCATCATACAATGACGTAATAGCAGCAGATCATTTTGTAAGTTTTAATGCCCGTTATTCCATAGACCAGACATCGAACGATTGGTACGGTGCAACCGTAACCGGTTTCCCCAACGACCAAATGGACAACATCCTTTTCGGTAAAAAATACAATGAAAAGATGACCGGAAGCGAAAACACTAGCCGTTCAATAGGTTTTGTCGGAGCTTTCGGCTACTCATTCCGTTACAAATATTCCGTTGACTTCAATATCCGTGCAGACGGTTCCTCCCAATTCGGCAAACATAACCGTTTTGCTCCGTTCTGGTCGGCAGGTGTACGTTGGGATATCAAGAAAGAAAATTCGGTAAAAAAAGTATCCTGGATAAGCGACCTGATTGCACGTGCCTCTTACGGTATCACCGGAACACAAGGTTTTGCCCCTTACCAGGCCCAACAAGTATACACATACTCCATGCTGAAACCTTATATTTCATCCGACGGGACAGGCGCAGAACTTGTTGCCCTGGGTAATTCCAACCTTAAATGGCAACAGACCGGACAGTTGAACGTTGCCCTGGAAGCTGGATTCTTAAACAACAGAATCACTGCAAAAGTCGAATACTATCAGAAACGCACCAAAAACTCCCTGACCGATATAACATTGGCACCATCTCTCGGTTTCTCATCAATACCGGAAAATCTGGGAACAATTGAGAACAAAGGCGTTGAGTTTGCAGCATCATTCATCCCCTACAAAGACGCTTCCCGTGAAGCCTATTGGATAATCAACTTTAACGGCTCGCACAACCGTGACAAAATGACAAAGATTTCAAATGCTTTGGAATACATGAACAGTGTCAATGCCGGGAAATTGGATGCAACCCCACTGCCCCGCTACGAAGAAGGCCAGTCATTAAACAACATCTGGGTTGTCAAATCATTAGGCATCGACCCGGCAACCGGCCAGGAAGTATTCCAGAAACGTATCACAGGAGAACTGACCGGCGTATGGGATGCCGTAGATGTCATTCCTTACGGCAACACCGAGCCCAAATTGCAGGGAAACATCTACTCCACATTCAACTATAAAGGCTTCGGTGTCAGTGTCGGATTCAACTATCGATTTGGCGGACAAGTCTATAACAATACTCTGGTATCTAAAGTCGAGAATGCAGACTTGCGTTATAATGCGGACAGACGCGTATTGGATTTACGCTGGCAAAAACCGGGAGATGTCGTAAAATACAAAGCCCTTACCAATGCCGTAAAAGGCTCTGAAACAAAAGCGACCTCACGCTTTGTCATGGATGACAACACGTTTCAGTTCAGTTCTATTGCTCTGAGCTACCGTTTCCCCGCCTCCCATCCTTTCTTGAAAAAGATGAAGATGAGTGCATTGAGCATGAGCCTCAATATGGAGGATGTTGCCTATATTTCTTCCGTAAAACGTGAACGCGGTCTGGATTATCCGTTTGCCCGTCAGTTCTCATTTTCTTTGAATGTTGCATTTTAATGAATAGAATCATGAAAAAAATATTGATATTGACTCCGGTCATCAGCTTATTATTCTTTTTCACGTCCTGCTCAAACTGGCTGGATGTACCACCCAAGACCTCTATCAATGAGGAAGATTTATATGCACATGAGTATGGGTTCAAGGACGTACTCACCGGTTTTTACTTGAAATTAGGCGATCCCTCATTGTATGGCAAGCAGTTCACATACAACTTCATGGAATTCCTGGCCCAACGCTACGAAAACAAAATGATAATAGATAATGAACTATATAATTACAGCGGCTCATACAAAACGATCGTAGAGAACTATTATAGCATGATATACAAAGTCATTGCCAATATCAATAATTTTCTTTACTACATTGATGCCAACCGGGATGTAATCAAGACTCCAGATTACTATGAGGTAATGAAGGGCGAAGCTCTGGGGTTACGCGGATTCCTGCATTTTGAACTGTTGCGCTTATTCGGACCGATATATTCACAAAGTCCGGAAACAAAATGTCTGGCATACCGTACCCGTCTGGATGCAGAAGCCACCCCGTTATTGCCTGCATCTCAATTCATTGATTTGGTAATAGCAGATTTGCATGAAGCTGAAAAACTGTTGGAAGAACATGACCCGAAAGAATTCAGCAGTGACTATGGCAATGAGATAAGAGACCCGTTCATGGTCTATCGCCAAACCCGTATGAATATCTATGCTGTCTATGCCATATTGGCCCGTGCATACCTGTACAAAGGAGATGCCGACAGCAAATCCCGGGCCTACAACTATGCATCTGACGTTATCAACTCAGGCTATTTCAGTCTTGCCGGAAGTAATTCCAACCGCATATTGTTCCAGGAACATATCTTCAACCTCTACATTGACGAGTTGGATAAAATTGTAGACGAAGATTTCAAGAACATCTCATCATCCAACATGTCTGAAAAACCGGAAACCCTTGACAAACTTTATGAATTTGAAAATGGAGGTGCCACCGATTTCCGTCTAAACAACAATTCTTTCGTATTGGTCAATACAGTCAAAGTATCCAGGAAATTTGACCAGCAAGGCTACGACGATCCGTTACGGAGTGGGGGCAAGAATTCCATGCCGCTGATCCGTCTTCCGGAAATGTACTACATTCTTGCAGAGTGTGCCACCGACCCGACGGAAGCGGCAGACTGGCTGAATACAGTCCGGGCAAACAGGGGAATTCCGGCAGACGTTGATTTGGTCGGTGACGATGCATTCGACCAATTGGATTCACGTCCGGGATGTGACAATACCCAAACCAAGCGCATTAATGAAATCATGAAGGAATACAACAAGGAATACTACGGCGAAGGACAATTATTCTATTTCTACAAACGACTGAATTATAAAGTATTTACAGGATGTCCTGCCGGCGGCATGCTCCCGCAATACTACACTCCTGCAATCCCTGACAATGAACATATATTTGGAAACAACAATTAACCATACAGCCATGAAACGAAATATATCGCTTATATTTTCACTGCTCTTTATATTCTCCGCCTGCCAAAAAGAAGAGGTAGAAGAATACGTATCCGGAGCACGACTGAATTTCAACAATGACTATAAAGTGGAAAATGTTCCGACAATAAGATGCAGCTTTACTGACAGCGACTATTTAAATAAAACAACCGAAATCACCGATTCCATTGAAGTCGTTGTAATGGGACTTTCCACAAATACGGACCGTACGTTCTATTGCACGACAGCTCCGGCAGACTCTCTATATAGCATGCCGGTAACTGTTGCCGAATCATATATTATCCCCAAGAATACGTACAGCACCTTTATCAAATTCTCAATCAAAGCCCCCGGTAATTTCGGGAAAGCCAATAAAACCTATATCCAATTTGATCAATCCAAAAACACAGGCGTTTTTGAACCGGGCAATAAAGAGGCTCAACAATGTATCATCGACTGTATCTACACGCTTCTCCCTATTGAATGGAACACTGATGCCTGGGGAAAATTCAGCAACGGAAAATATAAGTTCATGATAGACCACTTCCAAAAACTTCATGACGACATTCCTCCGTATCGGCAAGAACAGGAAGAAATCTACGATGCCTATCAGAAATACAAGGCAGCTGGCAATCCCCCTATTATGGATGACAGCACTCCGGCAAAGGAAATCGAATTTATAAACGTTAACGAATAGAACCCATGAAAAGATACCACATAATAATCAAAACCATACTGGGCATATTAGGAAACCTTCTTTTCGCCTCTTGTGTCGATGACAATATCGAACAGAATTATTCAGAGCTGAACGAGCTTGTCTTGAAAATGGATACCCAGAAAGCATTACAGGCACCGGAAAATGTCAATGACTCCATCCTGGTAAAGATTGCTCCTGAAATCACCTTACCCGAAGGCAGAACCCGTAATGATCTGTCATTTGAATGGCGCATCCGGACGGAAAGGGATTATTCAACCATATGGGATATTTACAGCACATCCGATACACTGGTTTATTATGTAAAAGCCGATACAAAAAACACCTTCTTCCGTTTTGGAGTAACGGACAACGAATTGGGAATTACAACATACCGGGAATTTACAATCAAGATTCTGAGACCATTTGAAGACAACTGGTTTGTATTGCAGAATATTGGAGACAAGCCGGTGTTGGGTAGCATTGAAGTTCCTGGTGAAGAGCCATTAATCACGCCTGATGTATTCCAAATCAAATACGGACAGCCGATGTCGCTTACAGGAACCCCCAAAGCATTAAATTATTGTTTTTGGAAAGACAAAAGTTCAAGGAATCCCTCAGAATGGAGGCTGCAAGTATTGACAAACACTGATGAGGCAATTTACGACAGCAAACACCTCCAGGAAAAAATATACGACTATTCCAATTCATTGTATCCTGTCCCGGCTGAAGCTGCCATCCAATCAGCACACACATATCAGTACGGAGAGGTCATCACCAACAACGGCGAATTGTATTTTTCGGCTGAAGATGGTTCGTACGTGTATTTCAAAGGTAAATTGGCCAAAGACATTGAAAATGCGAATATTGTCAATGCGGTGGCATTTAACAGCGACAACAGCTATCATCTATTGGCATTCGATGACCAAAACAAACAATTCCTGTATAGTAATCCCGATGTTTACTTCGGAGCCGGAAAGCTGTATCGTAAAGTACCTAATATGGGAGAAACCATCTATAATAATTATGTAAAAATTACTATCCAGAATGTACCGGATTACGCAAGAGAAGGAAAACCCAATAAATTTTCTCCGAAACTAGATGAAAACCACGAACTCTTGTTCATGGATAATTGGTATGACGGGAATGTTGTAGCATTTACCCACAACAAGCAAGACGGGAAAGTATATGTTTTTGATTTCAGCAATTCGTCTGCAACCAAAAGAGACACCTGCTTCTGTCTTGCAGAAAAGGCCTGCGAACTGAATGGCAATGCAGAAGATGCACATATTGCCGTTTCAAGCGCCTTTAAAAACATCTTCTTTTATGCATCGGGCAACAAAGTATATCGGGTCGATTTAAATCGTAGCACACCCAAGACCATTCTGATTTACGAACATCCTGATGCAGGCGCACGCATCCATGTAATGAAATTCCGCCATGCAAATTTTGCCAGCATGGTAGATAGGGATGGAGACGATGAAGCTGAAACTTTGCTACAACAAACCCAAACATTGGGACTGGCAGTTGAAAAAGGAGGCAAATGGTCTGTCACGGAGATTTATCTGGCCGCCAGCGGAGATGTAGAAAAAGACGACGAGAAAAACCCTAAAGTATATGAATATGACGGTTTTGGCGAGATTGTTGACATTGTCTATACGTTTGCTTGCAAGTGGTGGCAGTAAACTTTTAATTATGCTCCTGGTGACAACACCGGGGGCATTTGCCCAAGGGCATTTCAAAAACTACTTTGAAAAAAAATTCCCGCAAGATACTGTAGATATACATTCGGGAATGTTTACTACCTATACACATTCCGATAAATATTATTGGGAAATTCCGGTCAAACTGTTTGGTGCCGATATATTGGTAACAAAAACAGCACTGAAAGCTGCAGCTCAGGCAGAACGTCCGACAGACGGATTGTATGGATTTGCGAATGACATGGTTGAAGAAGGTGTCATCCGATTTGTTAAATCCGGAAACAGAATCGATTGCCTTGAAGTTTTTAATGGCATATCAAATACCCCGAAAGACAGTGAATTAACTTCACTTTACAGACAAAAAAACAACTCCGGGCGATACCTTTCCATTCCGATTTTGGAAGAGAAACCCGAAGCTGTATTAATCGATGTCAGCAATCTGCTGAATCAGGAAACTCTTTTTACCGGCCTGGCATTACGTCATGGAAGAGATTTTAACATCAGCATCTGTCATCCTGAATTTTCCTCCATTCTGGAAATCGGCAGTAACCGGGAAGACATCCTGTTCATCCGATCGCAAAGAGCTTATGAGCCTTCCAGAATACCTTCAGAGATTCCCAACGCAATGAACGTACGCGAGCTGACAATGTGGCAAATAGGAACTGCTCTCACTTTATTACCCCGCACACCTCTTTCATTTCGCAAATGGGATCCTCGGGTAGAATATTTTTCGAATACCTACCAAAAGTGTGACAACAACATATACACAACAACAATCAAAGTTGCAAAAAGATGGCGTCTGGAACCTCGTCCTGAAGATTTTGAACGTTACGAAGCCGGGGAACTCGTAGTACCAATTAAACCCATTATTTTCTATGTTGATAGGCAAACTCCCGAATATCTGCGACAAGCCTTCATCGAGGCTGTAGACAGTTGGCAAAAAGCATTTGAGCAGGCAGGGTTCAAAAACGCTATCAAAGGAGAAATGATGCCTGCTCATAAAAGTGATCCGGAGTTTTCAATTGACGACCCCCGCATTTCAATCATATCATACAATGTTTCACCGCGCATGAATGCCCGCGGAGGCATCATCACAGACCCGCGCAGCGGAGAAATCCTTAGCGGGCGGGTATCGATTTTCCACAGTTTCCTGGATTTAATTCAACAATGGTATTATTGCCAATGCGCACAAGTCGACCCTCGCATACATGAAGAAATCATACCGGACACATTATTGGCAAGGATTGCCAAGTTTGTTGTTACCCATGAAGTAGGCCATTCATTAGGCTTGTGCCACAATTTCATCGGCAGCAGTGCCTATACCGTAGAGCAATTACGCACCCCCGATTTTGTAGCCAAGTACGGTACCACACCTTCTATCATGGATTATACACGTTTCAACTATATTGCCCAACCGGAGGATAAAATGGACAGCAAACTTCTATCCCCCAATGTCGGGATATACGACTGTTTTGCTATTGAATGGGGCTACCGTTATTACAGACATCATGCAAATTCAGACAGTCTATTAAAAGAATGGGTAACTCAACAACAAGAACAACGAGAATTGAGATTTGCCAACAATTCCGGTATCGACCCCGAAGTCCAGTCTGAAGACTTAAGCAACGACTTGTTGGCAGCCAACGCACTCGGTATCGAAAATCTAAAATACATGAAGTCGAATGAACCCCTTTGGCGTTCAGGGGAATGGGCAAACAGACAAATATGGATAAACAGACAAAGCTGGATGGAAATACAATACAACAACTTTTTGACACAAGCCATATTATATATCGGAGGCATCAACACCCTGACTCAACAACCTATACCTATCCGAAAGCAACTGGACGCCATAGAGTTCATAAACAAATACGCATTCTCATCGCCGGAGTGGTTATTTGGCAACCACCGAAGGACATCCTCGTTTTACCAGGAAATTATCCGTTCGCTGATACAGCGATGCGAGTATGTTCAAAACAGCTCAGAGCGATATCCCAATAATACAATCTCTATCAAAGAGTATATCACGGTGTTACACCAAACAATTTTTGACAGACATCAAACAGACAGGTCACGCGAGATTCTACAGGAAGTATTTTGCAAAAGCGTTCTGGATGCGATGAAAAATTCAGATTCACAATATATGAAAATGCTTTGGAGATGCGAATTGGAGAATATTCTCGATGAAGCAAGACAAAAACACTTCAATCCTCAACATGGCCAGCGAATAACAGACTACATAAAATTCTGCATGGGAAAATAAACTAAATATGAAGAAGAAAAGGCTATTGATATTATATCTTTTACTGGGAATTTGCACATGGGGACATGCATTGAACCCCATAACATCACATTCCCGACAACACCCGGCACAAACATCGACCCAGAAGTTGAGCGCGACTGTACAGGACGGGAAAATAATATTGAACATACCCGAATCTGCAATAGGGAAGGAGTTATTGATTACAGCACAAGCAAATGAAGGTTTTGGACTCAGGAACCGTCCGTTATCAAGCATAGGGGTTGTCCGTCTGCAAAAATCGGCAGACGGAAACAAAATCTTTTTCAACAAAGAAAGATTCGAGGAAAGAATAACAACCGGGAACAGCGAATTAAGACCTGCCTTTGAAGCATCCAACCGCCAACCTTTAGGTATAGATTATCCCGTCATAAACAATATAGATAAGGATGGCTTTTATGCAATTGATATCACTAAAGCGATTCTGAACGGAGAAAACTGGTATCAACTTCAAATGAAAGACTTATTCCCATCATCAAGGGGACAAGCTGTCGCAGACACCATTATCACATTTGATGAGGGAATATATGTCGCATTCAAACAGGAATACCGTATACAAAGCGAACTTAACCCGACAGTTGAAATGCAAATCGGTTGTGCTGTCAGACTATTGGATGCAGAACCTCTCGGTTTGCGCTATGCCAACCATCATTTCCCATACACCTATCTGACATTCAAAGATTATGGACGCAGCCCTTATGGAGCTGTAGAAGATTCCATCATTTGCCGTTGGCGCATCCATCCCCGAAAGCCATTAATATGCTGTATAGATCCTCTCTGTCCTCCAACCTGGGCTTCATATATCAAAAAAGGGGTCCTTGCCTGGAATAAGGCATTTGAGCAGGCTGGTATTAAAAATGCCATAAAAATACACGAAAACGCCCAAGACGAAATTCCTGCACTTCACCGTTTTGTGATTTCATACGACCTGGGAGCGGCAACAACTACCCGGCAACAAATCACCCATCCGGAAACAGGAGAAATCTTATATACCCGCCTCAACCTGGGACATGGACTGCTATTGCCCTATTTAAACAATTATTGGTGGGAATATGGAAGCGAGGATAAACGCATACGCAAAAACATCCTACACGAACAAGTTGCAGGCGAAATATTACAAACAATCATTATGCGTGAATTTGGTCTGGCATTGGGTTTAACTGCTCCATCTCCTGAGAATTATTGGGAAGATTCCGCCCTACAAGAACTTAATAATGGGAAAAACAGTAATTTCCCCACTCAACAAGATTGCAAACAAATCGCCTGGGGCTATCAACAAACCTCGGCTTATAAAGATGCAATAAAAGAACGCAAACTATTGGAAAAAATCATTCTTCCCACCAGACCTACAAGCACAGAAGAAAAAATACAAAAAGAAAAGATACTGACCCGCAAGCTCAAAAACTACGAAACAATGTTTTCGTTTTTGAAAAGTGAAATTGCTCTGCATGGAACAAACCAGCAATATATCGTACTATACAATCAAGGAATTCAAAGCCTGACGAATCATCTAAAAAAATTAGCCGGTATCATTTCGACAGAAAACGCTGAAAGAATTTTAGCTTTACTCGATTATTATGTTTTCCAGGAAGAACATCAATGGCTTGATATTCCTTCACTGCACATAGGCAACAGAACAAGCTACTCAAAAATCATAAGCAACATCGGAAAAGAAGTGTTCAAAAGCCTATTCCAACAACAATCCATTGATGCCTTTACACAACAAAATCCGACACTTTGGAATAGATTACATGACAAAATATGGAATCAATTCGATACGGGGCATAAACCATCTGTATATCAAATGGAAATGCAAGCTTTCTATGTAGATACCTTGACTTCCATCGTGCGAAATACTTCCAACCAAAATTCATACAACTACATTATTACCGTCGCCCAAGAACTTCAATACCTTAAAAGGCAATTAAAGATATTGCAAAAAGAGCATCCCGAACAAGAGGGACGCATACATTATGAACTACTACTGGAACGCATCAAATAACATTATTCATACAAAAAAACAGAATCAGATGAAGTGGATTATTATTTTACTAGCCTTCATAGGCTCTTGGGAACAAATGAAAGCTCAGCAAAACCCCATTATCTTAAATGAAAAGAATGTTACAGATCTGACAACGGCAGCAGACTGGGACAAACTAATCGACACCTGGAATTATGTACCATTAGAAAACAGCGATAACAGCCGACTCGGCTCTATCGAAACATGTTATATTTATGGTGATTATCTGTTTATAAAAGACTACCATGACGGAGAAATGAGAATGATGCAATTCAAATTAACAGGTGATTTCATGCACAGAGTTGGCAAATACGGTTCAGGAGAGCAGGAACATGGAGCCTTGGGATTGCCTTGGGTCGATTTGGAAAAAAGACAAATCACGTTACATGACGGATTCAGTTCCCATAAAAAAGTGACTTATGACCTCGCCGGCAAATATGTTTCAACGGGAAAAACAGGAATGCCTGCATTTTACACACGCCAAATATACCCTGCCGGTAACGGTAAATATATCGGCTACTGTGCATGCGGTACAGGTAACAGGATGTGTTATTTTACGACAGACAAGAACTTTAATAAGTTTGATACCTTGAGACAACATATTGTCACTTTCAACATGGGATATGCTGATTTCTCAATTCACCCTATTGTGATTTATAAGAATAACATTACTTGTATCGCACCACTGAGTGACACGATTTATACATATGCAGATAATAAATTTATTCCCCGATTCATCACGACAACCCACCGCTCTGTTCCTGCTGATTTTATTCCCAGCAGAGTGGATTATTGGAGTCTGTTAGCCAAACTGAAAGAAAAAGGTTTCGATGCAAAGAAAGAAGCATTTGAAACCAAAAATTGGTTTATCATTACCTACGATAACGGCAAAATCTTCTATGAAAAAAATCAACAGAAAGGTTTTTACATTCCCAAAGACCTGCCTGCCCGGGGAGACATGATTTATCCCAGCGATTTATGGGGACAACAAGGTGAAAAACTGATAGCCATCTTTGCCCCGGAAGAATTATTGGCAATAAAAGCCGAATTGGAGGCAAAAGGAGTGCAACTTACTGATAAGATGAAAACATTATTCGGTAAAGTAAAAGCCGGAGAAAATCCGTGGCTATTCTTTTATGAGTTGAAATAACTATTGGGGTAATCCATAAACATTTTATATATTTACTTTGTGAATATCGTCTCTGCTGTAGGGACGATATTTTTATATTTAATTAAACGGAGAAATAATTTTGCAGATTATTTTGGAAGTTGACGAAAACATCCTATCTTTGCATCGCAAAATCGCAACAGGGTCGGTTGGCCGAGCGGTTAGGCAGCGGTCTGCAAAACCGTGTACAGCAGTTCAAATCTGCTACCGACCTCAAAAGCCTTCGAAAGTTATCTTTCGAAGGCTTTTTTGTATCCGGTATCTTGAAGGGTAGGGCGGCGGGAGTTTTAGTTCCGCCAATCTCTTCTGAAAAAGGGACGCTGATCACAACAAATCGCAGCATGGGTTTGTCAGGCAGCTGTCCCTTTTATATCCTGTGTTTTAACGGCGTTCACGGTATACTACATCTGCAATCCGGGCAAAACCACTGTACTCTGTCCGTTTGCTGACTTTATTGTTTATTCCGTCGATCTTATAGAAACCCAGTGTACCTCCGTTATTGTCCGTGCTGTTTTTATCGTATGAACCGACCATCAGTTCGAACTGCCGGGCCATAAATTCCTCCGATTGATCGTTGAGCAGAGTCAGGAGGGGCTGTTGGTAAAGATTGAATTTCAGGAAGGTGACTTCGGATGTCGAAGGCAGAGTGATCACCGATTCGTAGGTGGTATTGGTGGCCAGATTGTACATATGCACCTTATTGCCTTCGGCATAAAACAGAAAGGGAAACTGGGAATGGAAAGCGAACCGGCTGGCTTGATCGAAGCCGGGGGCTTGTAAATTTTCATATTTCGATTCCTGTACGAATCCGTTACCTCCCATATTGATTCCATAAATGTGGCGTTGGCCGTTTTGATCCTGAAGGATGGCATACACCAGACCATTGGAAAAACGTGTACTTTCCATATAGATCAGTTCCATCCCGGTTTTAAAACTGAACAGGGCCTCTTCGGGGTCTTGCAGGGGAGATAGGATTTGTTTCGGGTTGTCGGTAGTTCCTGTCGACCAGCCGACGAAACGCCGGTTATCGGTGTCGTAAAAAAGGGCAGTATTACCATTGCCGGGGCGTGCCATACTGACTCCTACGTAAGGGGCGACTTTAAATTCAGGAGCCAGGCCACGTTCGGAAGTATTGATCGGATATTCGAAAGCAGCACCTGCTGTACCCAATGCCTGGCAATAAGCATTCCCTTTGTCGGTGACACAAAAGTTCGCCTCACCTCCATACGAGCTACCCGAATTCAGGGAGATGTAATAAACAGGTTCTTCGTCTGCAGGAGGTATGATAAAATCAACGGCTTTTATATTCCAGGATTCGTCTGTTTTGAATGTTTCCTGGTCCAATAGATAGGAACCTTTTTCTGAAATCAGGTAAATGACATCTCCCGGATTGGCGAAACGGCTGGGGGCCCAACCGAGCATACGGGCGTTTGTCACCTCCGGAAGTCCCAGGGAGGCGAGCAGGTCGTAGGCCGGGAGTGTTCTTTCTTTAGAAAGTACGGAGATCATATCCAGCCGGACACGATTTTGAGCTCCTTCGTTACAGAGTACCATCCAGCCTTCGTAAGTGGGGGAGGTGACTTTGATGTCGAATAGTTTTGCCGTCTCCCTGCCGGTTCTGATATCGGTGACGATAAACATACATAAGTAAGTATTGGCTGCAAAGGTAGCCAGCGTATCCACATCCTTTCGGCCGTTTTTATTCAGGGTTACTCCCCAATATGCCCCGTTTACGATCGTACCTCCGCTTTTCAGTTCCATTTTATAGGTGAAAGTGAAGTTCGGGTTATCCTCTGTAATGATTCCTTCCAGAGAAGATTTGACTGTGGGGGCGGCCACAATGTGTTCGGCTCCCCCGACGACTTCCAATAATTCCGGCAGACCTTCGATCGTGATTTCTGCCACTTCATGATAATCGTAATTTCCTTTGTCGTCGAAGCACGAGCTGATCAGGGGAATGAACAGGAGGACGAATAGTTTGTATCGTTTCATAGAATTTTGATTTTCAATGTTATTTTATGTTTCGGTTGTTATTCATATCGGGAATAGTCGACCGTATAACCGTCGGCCAGTTGCATGTAGGAACCGTCCTTATCTTTTACGGGGGTATCGTTATCGGCTTGTTCCTGAAGGTAATTACGAACAGCTTTGGCGGCGAATCCGAGGCGTCCGTAAGAGACTTTCGCTCCGGCCTGCCCGGCTTGCGACCAATCGTTCACTGTCCAGCCCATGACCGAATTGACAACGATGTATTTCTGAGGCGTCCAGGGACCGAGGAAACCTTCACCGAACCAGGACCAGTAAGTCGGTTCGGAATATTGTTCGTTGAATTTGAACGTATACCGGGTACCGTCCAGGTTTTCGCTGCTGGAGTTCCATTGGTTCGTTTTTTTGTATTCGTCGATCCGGGCATTGAAGTGTTCGTTTTCTATAAGGTGCAGAACGACTGTAAGGGTACTGTCGAGTAAATCGGGCGTACGGTAAAAGGTGATTCGCACATAGGCATTACTCTTGCCGGCTTTTATTTTTAACGTGTCGAGGTTCGTATCGAAATGCACGCCTTGGATTCCGGTACTCATTTCTTTATCGATTTCCACTTTAAAAGGGCGGTCGTAGTCGGTGACATTTCCCATCGTACGTACTTCGGCCGAATAGGTGACACTGTTTTTTTCGGCAGCTGCTCCGGCAAAAGTGAATTCGGTGCTGTTGGAATAGGTGACAGTGGTGCTTCCCCATATATAGGAAGCAGTCCGTTGAAAATAGAGAGCGGCATCGTCCGAGGTGTAGACCGGAATATCTTTTGTCTCACAAGCTGTAAATATCAGAGGCAGAAGAAAGAGATAGAGTATTTTTTTCGTTTTCATAATATGCTGTTTTAACGGTTTTCGATTTCTTTGGCCGGCATGGGGGGGGACGTAACGGGCGGCACTGGCCCCATAAGTAGAGGTGTTGTGCCCATTTTCGGTATTCAGGATGTTGACGAACAGCCGTTTGTACATAAAGAAAATCTGGCCTTCTCCCCAAAATTCACGGAGATATTCGATACGTAGTTTGCTCATCAGCTCATTTTCGTCTGTAATGGTTATTTCGGGCAGGCCCCGCAGAGTGCGGATTTGGTTGAGCCAGCTGTTGCCATCCGATACCTTGGGTTCGCATTCGGCTGCGATATAATACATTTCACTTAAGCGGATCAATGGCATGAAGCTGCTGTAGAATAATTTAGCATCTCCGTCCTGAATGGCTTTGTACTTGGTGAATATATGACCCGTGACTCCGATACTCGTCGCCTGAGCCCATTGGGATTGATAGCGGTAATCCTGGGTTTCTCCTGCAAACAGATTGCCGTCGACGAATGAGTTACGGGGTTGTAAAAAATTGTTTCCTGCATTTTCTGCATCGAAACTGTAGGTATAGATATCGCCCCGTTTCTTCATGTATATCCCCATCAGGACTTCGGTAGAGAATACCCGGTCGGGATCGACATTGTTAGCCAGTAGTTTGTTGGGATCTACCGGGGGAAACCATTCCGATACCGTCTTATCTTTCAGGAGTTTATAGGCTGCTTGCAAAGCTTTGTCTTTCTCGCCGGCATAGAGGTATACCCTGGCTTTTAAGGCCAACACAGCGTAATAATTCATCCGTAATTGGCGGTAACGCAGATATACCTCGTTTTCATCTTCCAAAGCGGAGGCCATAGGGCCTTCCGGGATGACCGGGTCTTTGGCCAATAGTTTTTCGGCTTCGTCCAGGTCGCGCATGATCTTGTTGTGAACGATCGAGTCGGCTGATAATAGGGGAAGGTTCATGATTTTTACCGATTCGTTGTAAGGGATGGATGGGGCCGAAGGATCCTCTTTATAGATGGGGCCGAATAAGCGTAACATGTCGAAATGAAGGAAAGCCCGGAGGGCCAGTAATTCTCCCTTCATCAGATTGGTTTCGGCCGGGGACAGTATGCCCTGCTGCGTAGCCAGATTTTCCAGGATGACATTGCAATTCAGGATGGTCGTGTAGGCTGTGGCCCAAGTCGACTCGAGTGCCTTGGAGACATTTTCCTCCGCATATCCCCAGCTATTCAGACTGGTCAGATAAGTGCTTTTAGCCAGGGGAGCATATCTTTTTGAAATGACATCGATCAATTCGTATGAGAGATTTTTGCCATATAACGAATTGGAAGTTAGGTTGTTGTATAAACCGTTCATGGCAGTATAGTACCCCCCCGGGTCGCCAAAAGTTGTTTTTCAGTATATTGATCTTTGGGCTGGACATCCAGAAAGCGATCGCATCCCGTACAAATTCCTCCCAATAAAATGAGGCTTAGTAATATTAGAGTTTTGAAATTCATCGTATTCGGATTTAAAAGTTAAAAGAAAGTCCTAATTCGAGGCTGCGTGCGAACGGATAGAGAGTTCCCCGTTCGGATTTGATCGTGGAAGCTCTGAAAACATCGCGCATGGAGGCTTGAATCTTTAGATTGCTCAGACCTATTTTTTTGATCCAGCCTTCATAAAATTCGTAACCGACATAAACGGATTCCATACTCAGGACGTTTTCTTTCTGAATGAAGCGTGAAGACATCGGCGTACTGGCTGCATTCGCGATGTCTTTAAAGCGTACTTTGTCGCCCGGATTTTGCCATCTTTCGTACAAAGCCCGTTTATCCTGGTTTTTATTCAAACCGCTGACGGAAATATTCTCGACTTTGTTGAACAAGGCTTCGTTGAATACGCTGGCACCTGTCTGGTATCTGAAATTCATACCGACAGAGAACCCTTTGTAGTTGAGAGAAGTCCCGATCACTCCTTCGATTTTGGGCCGGGTATTTCCACAGATCACTTCGTTGTCATAAGAAAAGTCGTAGGTGTAATTGCCCTCTTTGTCGTAGAATAATTCCCGACCTGTAGAAGGATCTATCCCTGCCGATTTCACGGCCCAGATATCGTCGGGGTCTGCTCCGTTGTAATATCTGACCGTGTTGTGGCCCTGGCCGGATTTATTGAGCTCGTCGAGTTTATTTCCGATCTTATCGAGTTTGGTTTTCTGGGTTCTCAGGTTACCCCGGACGAGCCAGGAGAAACGTTGATCCAGTTTCTGTATGATGTAATAGGAAGCGGAAAGCGTCAAGCCTTGGGAAATCTGTTTTCCCATATTGGTCAGGTAACTGCTTGTCCCTGAAGACAGGGGCATGCTGATGTTTATCAATAGGGGGTCGGTTACTTTGTGGTAATAATCTGCTGTGATATTCAGGCGTTTATCGATCAATGTCATATCGATACCGATATTTTTGTCCAGGGTGATCTGCCAGTCGAGGTCGGGGTTACCGAGCTGATTCAGTACGGCTCCCATACCGAAATAATTCATAGAGGCCAATTGAAAATTGAATGTCGTCAGTGTTTTCGACGAACTGAAGTTTTGGTTGCCGGGGTTACCGATCGAGGCCCTCAGTTTTAGGAAATCGATCCAGGTGAGGTGATCTGCAATGAATCTCTCTTTGTGCAGGTTCCAGCCTAAGCCGACAGACCAGGTACCGATATAGCGTTTGGAGGCTCCGAATACGGAAGAGCCGTTTTCGCGCAGACTGAAATCCATCAGATAACGATCATCGAAAGAATACCCCAGGTTGAAATAGCCGTTCATCGACCGTGAAGTATTTTCGTAATAGGTAGGGCTTCCTCCCTCCGGATAACCGTTCGAGAAAGAGGGGTATACGAAATCACCTTCCGGGAATCCTTGAGCACTATAGCCTTGTGTCAGCGTTTTGTTACTGTTGAGGTTACCACCGAGGACGGCATTGAGACGATGACGGCCGATCAGTTTGGCAAAAGTTACCGATAGCTCGCCTTCGTATTGGTTACTTCGGGTATTGGTGGTATTGAAAGTCCCTTTTTTGAGGATCTCATAAGTATCGAAGCGGGTGTCGTTGCGGGAGATGAATTTTTCTGTATCGTCGTTGCCGTAGCTGATGCCGAAGCGGGCCCGTACTTTCAGTGCTTCGAGGGGAGTGTATTCGGCCACGAAATAGTTGGATAAAGCGAGTTGCTTGCCTTCGTCACGACTGTTTTGAGAGGCATTCCACAACGGATTGGCCGCTTTGGTATAATCGTTGTTTTCGAGCCATTTACCGATATTTCCCTCTTCGTCTCTTTTTTTGTAGTAGGGATTGGCGGCAGCATATTCGCTGAAATCAACGATCGGATTTTTGATTTTGGTGTTGGTCATCGAAAATTTGTTCGAGAACTGGAATTTTTTGATACGGTAGATCAGGTCGATATTTCCGCTGATAACTTCCCGGTTGGATTTCTCCATGACTCCGCTGATACCGTTATAGCCGGCTCCGATACCGAACAGGAAACTGCCTTCTCCTCCTTCGATATAGAGGGAGTGTTTCTGATTGACTCCCACCCGTAAAGGTTCTGTCAGCCAGTAGGTATCTATCCCGCTTTCGATTTCGGCTAATTTTTGATTGTATAATTTCTGTAGTTCGAATTCACTTGTCGCCGACCAGGAAGCAGGGGTGTATTTCCCGGCTAATTTTTCGAAAGCCAGTTTTTCTTTTGCATTCATGAGGTTGTAGCTACTGAGATCGGGCATCGAAATATTGGCATTTCCATTGTAACTGACCATCAGTTTTCCGGCTTGTGGTTTGACGGTTTCGACAACGACTACCCCGTTGGCTGCTTTCGATCCGTAGATCGCTGTCGAGGCGGCGTCTTTGAGGATGGTGATCGAAGCGATGCGGTTGATATCCATATCGTTGATTACAGATAAGGAGGATTCGAAGCCGTCGAGGATGAACAACGGTTGGTTCGGATCGGCTTCGAGCTCGTCACGCATACCCAGCATACTCGATTTCCCACGGATTTCCATATTCGGCAGGCGGTTCGGATCGGAGCCGTATAAGGTGTTGTCCAGAATGGCAAAAGAAGGGTCGAGGGTTTTCAGACTTTGCAAAATGTTTTGAGTACCTGCCGTTTTGAGTTCGGATGCGGTGTAAGTGGAAGCAGAACCGGTAAAGCTTTTTTTTTTGCGGGTAAAAATTCCGGTCACGACCACCTCTTTCAAATTTTCTGCCGTCTCTTTTAAAATGACTTTGATCGGTTTTTTAGGATCGCCGACCGGGACTTCCTGACTTTCCATACCGATAAAAGAGAAGATCAGAATGGTGTTTTCTTGTTGGGGCAGAGACAATTTGAAGTTTCCTTCGGGATCGGTTGATGTTCCTAGTTTGGTGCCTTTTACCAGGACTGTCACTCCCGGAAGAGGAGTGTTGCTCTGGTCGGTTACCTGACCGGTCAGGGTAACGCTATTTACGGTTTGGGGAGTAGTTAACGGAGTCAGGATGATGGTTCGGTCTTCCAGGGTATATTTGAACCGATTATTGGCAACCGCGTCTAAAACCTGTTCGAGATTCAGGACTTGTTGTGCGAATTTTACTTTCCGGTTGAGGTCGAGTTGTTCGCCATTGTAGAATACATCATAACGCAGTTGGGAGGAAATAGCATCGAAAATTTCCCTTACTGTCAGCTGTGTCGATGAGAGAGCGAGTTTTTCCTGCTGGGCAAAGACCGAGGCATTGCCAGGAAGCACACTGATCAGTAAGAAGAAACTCAACCAGCTACATAGCAGGAGATTTCTTTTTACTTTCATTTGATTTTTTTTCATACATTAGATATTAAGTTGTTAGTAATTGAGGTGGTATCGGGAATGGGGTTTCCCCCGGACGATCACTGTTCTGCCTTGTATGTCGAAATGCAGGTCGGCTGTGCGTTCCAGGTATTTCAACACCACCTGGAAGGAGTTGTATTTGTTGATTGCTCCGCCGAAGTGGAGACCTTTCAGTTGCGGATCGGTATAGAATACTTCGAAATCATACCAGCGTTGTAATTGCCGGATGATTTCTTCCAAACGTTCGTTGTGAAAAATGATTTTACCGGATATCCAGGAGGTATATAAGGCGGGATTGACAGAAGAAATCTGTGGACGTCCCTCTTGGCGGGATGCTGTATACTGTTCTCCGGGTTTTAGGATATAGGTGGTGTCGTTATGGCCGATTTGTATTTTCCCTTCGACTAAAGTCGTACTCCAAAGACTGTCTGTCGGATAGTTGCGAACGTTGAACCGGGTTCCTAAAACTTTTATAGTCCGGTTGGCGGTGTGTACGATGAAAGGGCGTTGGGTATCGGGTACTACTTCCAGATAGATCTCGCCGGACAGAAATATTTCGCGTCGGTGTAAGCCGAATTTTACCGGATACCGGAGACTAGATTCCGAATTCAACCATATCCGGCTTCCGTCGGCCAGTTGTAACCTGTATTCGCCTCCTTTGGGGATCTCGAGTGAATGATAGGATAAAGTAGAATCGTATCCGGGAGTTTCAGTCGGTAAATATCGGATGGATTGGACAATACTGTCGAGTTGAAGATTGGCTGCTGTCTGTGGCCTGATAAGAGGGGATTGGTTCGGATTTAAGAAGATTTGCTCTCCGTTTTCTAAGGTCAATACAGGTATGCCGTCGGCTTTGTAAATCTCCGGTGAGGGGGAAATTGCCGGGGGATAAACAGCGAAGTGACGGATAAATAAATAACCGCTTCCCGAAAGGAGACATAGCGCCGATACACAAATAGCCAACCAGGAATGCCGTCTTCGAATAATGTAACCGTTATTGGTACAGCGTTTTACGCGTTTCCAGCCTTTTTGCCGGTCAAAGTGGTTCTCTGCCGATCGATTGACGGCTACTTGAATGATAAACCGTTCTTTATCAGATAGTTTTCTCTCCATAAAAACGGACGATTATTTTGGTGGGTATTCACCAAAATAAAATGGACAATCGACAGATGACAATTGACAATAATTGGAAGTTTCACTTCCACTGAAAAATAAGATGAATTCAGAAAGATAAACTAATATATAAATAATATATGTATGGTGGTGATCAGGTGTATATAACCCTTGGGGAAAATATTTTTATTTACCGGTTATCGGATTTTATTTGACAAAATGCAGTCGATATCTATGTGCTTTGTAAACTTTGTGAATTTTGTAAACTTTTGACTATTTAATCGTCCGTTTATTTTATGCTAAATACTTTTATAAAGGAATAATAGCGGATTATCATCTTCTTTGGCATTTTGTATTTGTTTTATAACAGGATTATCGGATGCTATTCCGGTGAGTTTACGTTGTAATATAGGCATGTCGTAAGAGAAAGCGACAATTTCGTTGTGTGTATCTTCGGTAGCGATGCTGTTATGCAGGACAATTCCAAGGTTTGTATTGGTTATGCCGTAGGCGTGTACAATTTGATGCCGGGTTTTGTTATAAACAAACAGGCCTATTTTATTGGTGTTGAAAAAGAGATTACTGCGTATTTCTTTTACATTTATGATCGAAAGCACTTTGTTTCGGGTTGCAGGTGCATGAGGCTCTTCATTCAGTTGAGTCGGATTGTAGCTATATTTCCCGAAATCCACGGTAACCACAGGTTTTATACGGTTGTTGTCCCAGCTGTAAATGGTGTAATCTCCGTTTTGAGTGAAATACAGGTGTTCGCTCTTTAATAAATAACTCCCGCGGCAACGGAATTCCCCCCGGTAAGTGAATGCTAAAGGAATTTTTTTCGCAACCGTAATCCGGTGGTCTTCTTCATTCAGCAGGGATAAGTAATGTTTGGGTTCTAATACTTTTGAATTGATAGCCAGTATGTTATCTGTTGTTCGGGTTATTTCAGTATAGAAAGCTTCGCTTGTTTTTTCCCGAAGGAAGTTACCGTTGTAATCGTAATACAAAAATTTATATGGACGATCGGCCGTGACAATTATTTCCCGGTCGGTTTCATCGACGGTAAAATCGGTGATACCGAGCCATTCGCCCGGTCCCCTTCCATGGGGACGGATATCGGTAATAAATTTGCCTCGACGGGTGAATAGCAGTATTTTCTTGTCTTGTATGTCGAACAGGAAGATTCGCTCCGGGGTAAGTACTATTTTATTTATCATACTAATCAGAGAGCGGTCCGTTGTTTCGGGAAATATGATCTCGCAATCCGCAAACCAGGTCGTATCGGTATATACCGCTTCGCTTAAGTCAGCCTGTACTACCGCCGGTTGTATTTTTTCCCGGCAGCACACCAAGGAAAAATATATACCGATAATAAGACCTGTTTTCACAATACTTGAATTTAGTTTATAAATTTTATAATAAGATACCTCTTCCTGAAAAAAGGGTGATGCATTTTTATAAAAATTTTATAACCTGATGTTCATTTCGCTTTTCAGGCAGGTGGACTGACTCATCAGCCAATACCACAAAATGAGCGATTCTTCCGAATGTAATTGTCCCCGGATCAACCGATAAGCTTTAGAGATATGGGTTTTGACGGTATTGACCGAGATCGAAAGTTCGTCGGCGATCTCGGTGTATTTTTTTTCTTCGATAGCACTCAGCATGAAAACTTTCAAACATTGGGGCGGTAACTCCTGCATGATGGCTTTGATCCGTTCGATTTCCTGCTCTTCTTCGACCGAATATTCGGAATGGAGGAGGTATTCGATAAATTCGGTCAATTTCGGGTTATGTTTCCGGACAATGGCCTGTTTTTGCAGATTTTTGAGGGCCCGGTGGCGGATGCAGGTATAGAAGTAGGCCCGGAGTGAATCTTTCACCTGCAATTTGATCCGGTTTTCCCAAAAGTGGATGAACATATCCTGAACCACATCCTCGGCCAGTGAACCATCGGCCAATAAACCCTGGGCATACCGGCACAAGGGATCGTAATACTTCTGGAATAATTTCTCAAAAGCCGGATAGTTGTCTTGTCTGACAGCTTCATACCATTGAAGGTCTATATCGGTAACCTTATTCATCGGGACAAATATACGTATTTTTAATCTATTTAAGAAGCTTGTCATTTTATTATTCTTATGTAAACGAACTATCCGAATGAATTGTCTTGCGTACAATAAACAGATAAAAAGAACAACTAACTTAATCGATTAATCAATATCTTATAAGAAATTATTCCGATGAAATAATCTAGATTTCCATATACTGATAGATGTGATCCGATATTTGATACTATAAAACCCTTCTAAACCTTCCTTTACCAAATAGCGTTAACGGAAAATGAAGGGTTTTATGGCGGAATAGAAAGAAAAAATTATATCTGTTTTTAAATAGTTTCAGCGGTTTAAATGGTTACAAAGGTTTCAGAAGTCAGGTTTAACCGCTATAACTAAAAAATGGATTTTTTTAAAGATTAATGCTGTTTTTGGGTAACTGAACTGAAAATTATAGGCCTGGAACTAATCGGGAGTGAAAGTCTATAGGCGTTTTCCCGGAAAGCCGGAAAATTGCGTTTTAATTACTACTTTTGTCCACCTAATTCGAACTGAATCTATATATGGCTGATCCGATCATTATATATACCGATGGTGCTGCAAGTGGAAATCCCGGTCCGGGAGGGTTCGGCGTTGTGTTGAAAGCCGGAGTGTATCGCAAAGAACTGATGGCCGGATTCCGGAAGACGACCAACAATCGGATGGAATTGCTGGCTGTCATCGTGGGATTGGAAGCACTGAAGCAACCCGGGTGGCAGGTGGTCGTTTATTCGGATTCCCGGTATGTGGTCGATGCTGTTGAAAAAGGCTGGGTGTTCGGATGGGAGAAGAAAGGATTTAAAGATAAGAAAAACCCGGATTTGTGGAAACGCTTTCTGGCTATATACCGGCAACATCAGGTGAAGTTCGTCTGGGTAAAAGGACATGCCGATATCCCCGAAAACGAACGTTGTGACCAGTTGGCTGTTCAGGCTTCTAAAATGCCTAATCTCCAGATCGATTACTATTATGAAGCGGAACAGGATAATAACTTAAAACTTTTCATTTAAACACTGAAAAATATTTCAATTTTTAGTCTAACGGGTGATTTTATTATATACATTTGCAGAGAATAAAGTGGTGTTCTACCCGATTGTTTGAAACTATTATAACTCAATCTGCAATGAAAAAAATATTGATTGTCGGTGCTGGCGGGCAAATAGGTTCTGAACTTGTCCCTCATCTGAGATCCATTTATGGAAATAATAATGTTGTAGCTGCTGATATCAGTGCTGAAAAATGTAAAGTTTTGGCGGAAGCCGGTCCGTTCGAAGAGCTGAATGCGCTGGATGGAGAGAAATATACGGCAATAGTCAAAAAATACGGTATCGACACGATTTTTAATCTGGTGGCTTTATTGTCGGCTACCGGAGAGAAAAATCCGGTGTTGGCCTGGAATATCAATATCGGGGCGCTGACGAATTCTTTAAATATTGCGAAAGATAACGATTGCGCTGTGTTTACTCCGAGTTCTATCGGTGCTTTCGGTAAAGATACGCCGAAAGATAAAACTCCTCAGGATACGTTGCAACGTTCCAATACTACGATTTACGGAGTATGTAAGGTTACGGGCGAGTTGCTGAGCGATTACTATTTCAACCGTTTCGGTGTAGATACCCGTAGCGTGCGTTTCCCGGGATTGATTTCTTATGTCACGCTTCCGGGAGGTGGCACCACCGATTATGCTGTAGAAATTTATTACGATGCTATCCGCAGAGGAGCTTTCACCTGTAATGTGAAAGCCGGTACTTATATGGATATGATGTATATGCCCGATGCGCTCAATGCAGTGGTACAGTTGATGGAAGCCGATCCTTCCCGTTTAAAACACCGCAATAGCTTCAATATTGCCGCTATGAGTTTCGAACCCGGGCAAATTGCTGCCGAGATCCGTAAACACTTACCTGATTTTAAGATGGATTATCAGATCGATCCGGTAAAACAAGCTATTGCCGATAGCTGGCCTAACAGTATGGACGATTCTTGTGCCCGGGAAGAATGGGGCTGGAAGCCGGAATACAACCTTCAGAATATGACGGTCGATATGCTGGTTAAAGTGAAAGAAAAATTCGATAAGGGATTGATTAAATAAGGGATTTATAAAAACGACGAGCGGCCTCTTTCCGGGGCCGCTTTTTTGTTTCGTTAGCTCCGGTAAAACAAAATAACGGCCTTGGCCGGGAGGAAAATTATAATTCATTGCCCGGATTTTTGTATAATCAATCGAAAAAAACACTAAATTAGGGCACTAAAATAAGAGGTATGGGCAAAAATAAAAAGAAAAGCAAGCCGACCATGAGTAAGCCGGAGTTGAGTAAACGCCTTTTGGCACTGATGAGTAATCACCCGGGTGAGAGTTATAATTATAAGCAGTTGGCGATGCGATTGCAGGTGAAGAGTATGGATATGAAACGCCAGATCTCGGAAGTGTTGCGGGAATTAGGAGAAAAAGGAGAGTTGGAAGAGATTTCGACAGGAAGATATAAAATGCGGCAGAGAGGGGCTTATATTACCGGTGAAGTCGAGTTGACAGCCAAAGGTTCGGCCTATATCATTTCAAACGAGAGTAAAGAGGATGTGTTTGTTGCTTTTCCTAACCTCAAACACGCCCTGAACGGAGATAAAGTGAAGGTTTTGGTATATGCCCGGAGTCGTGACCGCCGCCCCGAAGGAGAGGTGGTCGAGATCCTGGAACGGAAGAAAGGTACTTTTGTCGGCGTAGTACAACGGTCGGCGAATTACGCTTTCCTGATACCGACCGGTAAGCAGTTGCCCTATGATGTGTTCATCCCGACGGAACATTTGAATGGAGCCGAAAACGGGGATAAAGTGGTGGTAAAAATCAAAGATTGGCCTGAAAGTCAGAAGAATCCTGTGGGAGAAGTGATCGAGGTGTTGGGGCGTCCCGGGGATAACGATACGGAAATGAATGCGATTATGGCCGAATATGAATTGCCGGTGAAGTTCCCGCCCAATGTGTTGAAAGCGGCTGAAAAGATCCCTTTGGATATCCCTGAAGAGGAGATCCGCAAGCGCCGCGACTGCCGCGAATTGACCACTTTCACTATCGACCCGAAAGATGCGAAAGATTTCGACGATGCCCTTTCTGTCCGTACGTTGAAGGAAGGCGTGTATGAAGTCGGTGTGCATATCGCCGATGTCAGTTATTATGTCAAAGAAAATACGGTGCTCGATAAAGAGGCTTATGCGAGGGCTACCTCGGTATATCTTGTCGACCGGACCATTCCGATGTTACCGGAACGCTTGAGTAACGGGGTTTGTTCGTTAAGACCCGATGAAGATAAGTTGTGTTTTTCTGCTATTTTTAAATTGGACGCTAACGCACAGGTTTTGGACCAATGGTTCGGGCGTACGGTGATCCGTTCGAATCGCCGGTTTACTTATGAAGAAGCTCAGGAGCGGATCGAAGGTGCCGAAGGGGATTACCGGGAGGAAATTCTGCTGTTGAACCGGTTGGCTCAAAAATTACGTCAGGATCGCTTTAAAGCCGGAGCGATCGATTTCGACCGGGTAGAGGTGAAATTCAACCTGGATGAAAAGGGACATCCGGTGAGTGTGTATTTCAAGCGTTCGAAGGAAGCCAATAAGCTGATCGAAGAGTTTATGTTGCTTGCGAATAAGAAAGTGGCCGAACGGATCGGTAAACCCAAGAGTGGAAAAAAAGCACCTACTTTCGTATACCGTATTCACGAAAACCCGCTGCCTGAAAAGTTGGAAGAATTCAACCGTTTTGTGGCTAAATTCGGGTATGGATTGAAAACAGGTAGCCGCAAAGCCCTTACTTCTTCGATGAATAACCTGATGGCCGAAGTAAAAGACAAACCCGAACAAAATATGATCGAAACCCTGGCGGTACGGACGATGGCTAAGGCTGCCTATTCGACCGATAATATCGGACATTATGGTCTGGCTTTCGATTATTATACCCATTTCACCTCACCGATCCGGCGTTATCCGGATGTGATGGTGCATCGGTTGCTGCAACGTTATCTGGACAGTGGACGCTCGGTCAATAAAGAAAAATACGAAGAATATTGTAAGCATTCGTCCGATATGGAACAGGTGGCGGCTAATGCCGAACGTTCGTCTATCAAGTACAAGCAGGTGGAATTTATGGCGGATAAAATCGGACAAGATTTCGAAGGTACGATTTCGGGTGTCACACAATGGGGATTTTATGTCGAACTGGAAGATTCGAAATGTGAGGGATTGGTGTCGATGACTGAGTTGGATGACGATTTTTATGAATTCGATGAGAAAAATTATTGCATTGTCGGACGTCATCACCATAAGATCTATCAACTGGGAGACCGGGTAACGATCAAAGTGGCTAAAGCGAATCTGGTGGCTCGCCAATTGGACTATGAGTTGGTTAAGGGAGCAGACGAAGAAGGGGTGATCAGGCCTTTGGGAAAGAGCCGGGAAGATATCGGCCGGAAATCGAAAACGAAAGGCAGGAAAAAGGAAAATAAACCGAAAGGAAAAAAGAGAAAATAGGGATGTAAAAACTTGATAAGCTATGTATTCATTTACAATTTGTTTGCTGATTCTGGTCGTCGGCTACTTTGTATATGGCCGTTATGTAGAGCGGGTATTCGGGCCGGAGGCGAAAAGGCCGACTCCGGCATTGACAAAGGCCGACGGAGTGGATTATATCCCCTTGCCGACCTGGAAGATCTTTATGATTCAGTTTTTGAATATTGCCGGTTTGGGACCGATTTTCGGTGCTATCATGGGGGCTAAGTTCGGGACGGCTTCTTATTTATGGATTGTCTTGGGGAGTGTGCTGGCGGGGGCTACGCACGATTATTTTTCGGGGATGTTGTCGATCCGGCATGGAGGTGAAAGTTTGCCTGAGATTATCGGACGTTATCTGGGGATGACCACCAAGCAGGTGATGCGTGGTTTTACAGTAATCCTGATGGTGTTGGTGGGAGCGGTTTTCGTTGCCGGGCCTGCCGGTTTGCTGGCTAAGCTGACACCCGATGCTTTGGACACCTCTTTTTGGATAGTCGTCGTTTTCCTTTATTATATTTTGGCAACCCTGTTACCCGTAGATAAGATTATCGGAAAGATTTATCCCATTTTTGCTATTGCTTTGTTGTTTATGGCTGTCGGGATTTTAGTCATGCTGTACGTCAATCATCCGGTTTTACCGGAGTTGTGGGACGGCTTACAAAATACCCATCCGAATGCGGCGAATCTGCCCGTTTTCCCGATTATGTTCGTGAGTATCGCCTGTGGGGCTATTTCCGGTTTTCATGCCACACAGTCGCCGATGATGGCCCGTTGTATGAAGAGTGAGAAATACGGACGTCCCGTTTTTTATGGGGCAATGATCACGGAAGGTATCGTGGCTCTGATTTGGGCGGCTGCGGCTACTTATTTTTATCATGAGAACGGTATGGCCGAAAACAATGCTTCCGTCATTGTAGATGCCATTACGAAAAGTTGGTTGGGATCGGTGGGAGGTATTCTGGCGATTTTGGGTGTGATAGCTGCTCCGATTACTTCCGGCGATACGGCTTTCCGGTCGGCCCGTCTGATTGTGGCCGACTTTATGGGCATGGAACAGAAAAGTATCCGCCGCCGTTTGTATATTTGTGTCCCGATGTTTCTGGCTGCTATAGGATTGTTATTGTATAGCCTCCGGGATGCTGCGGGATTCGATATGATCTGGCGGTACTTTGCCTGGTCGAATCAGACCCTCTCCGTCTTTACCCTTTGGGCCATTACGGTTTATCTGGTACAGACGGGTAAAAACTATTGGATTACTTTGATTCCTGCTTTGTTTATGACCTGTGTGTGTTCGACCTATCTGTGTATCGCTCCCGAAGGTTTCGGATTGACTCAGATCGTATCTTATTATATCGGGTTGTTCTGTGTTCTGATCGCTGTCGTTTGGTTTGCTGTATGGAAAAGCAAAACCCCTCAGTCTCCCGGTGATTTAGTCTCCCGATAACTCAGCAACTCAGCAACTCAATAACTCAGCAACTCAGCAACTCAGCAACTCAGCAACTCAGCAACTCAATAACTCAATAACTCAGCAACTCAATAACTCAGCAACCCAATAACTCAGCAACCCAATAACTCAATAACCAATGTCAAAGAAAAAACAGATTATCTTTTCATCACTACTGGGAATCGTGTTGTTAGTAGTGATTTTTATGCCCAAGAAAGAGACTACTGAACCGTTGGATGAGATCGAAGTGACGGATTCGCTTGAAGTGAAGGAGATTACTTATAAATATGGTATACCCATCGATGATTACGATGTGGATTATGGTATTGTCAAAAGGAATCAAAGTCTTTCTACGATATTGCAGAAACATGGCTTATCGGTGGGAGAAGTGCATCGGCTGGTAGAAAAATCCAAAGATGTCTTCGATGTACGTAAGATCAGGAGCGATCAGGCTTATGCGGTATTTACCACCAGAGACAGTATACCGGAGACCTGTTATTTCGTGTATGAAATCGATCCCAAATCTTATGTCGTTTTTGATTTGCGGGGAGATTACCGGGTGACGATGGGGGAAAATCCGGTCGAATGGCGCAGGAATGAGTTGCATGGTGTTGTTGAGTCTTCTTTGTGGCTGGCCATGTCGAAATACAATGCCGATCCGCAATTGGCTGTCGTATTATCGAATATTTTCGGGTGGACCATCGACTTTTTCGGTCTTCAAAAACAGGATGAGTTCCGCGTGATTTATGAGCAGGAGTATGTCGATGGGAAGAGTTTGCTTAATTTTAATGTATTGGGGGCTGCTTTCCGGCATGGTGACAGTACTTATTATGCTATACCGTTCGAACTGAACGGAGAAAAGTTATATTACGACAGAGCAGGAAAGAGTTTGGAGGGGGCCTTTTTGAAAGCTCCTTTGGATTTTTTCAGGATTTCTTCCCGTTTCTCGAACAGCCGTTTCCACCCTGTGTTGAAGCGTTACCGGGCTCATCACGGTGTAGATTATGCTGCGCCGACGGGTACTCCGGTGTATGCCATCGGGAAAGGCCGGGTTATTGCAAAAGGTTATCAGGCCAAGGGAGGTGGAAATTACGTCAAAATCAGACACAATAGTATTTATACGACGACCTATATGCATTTGTCCCGATTCGAAAAGGGAATCAAAGTAGGGGTAGATGTTGCCCAGAAGCAGGTCATCGGATATGTCGGGGCTACCGGTCTGGCCACAGGCCCGCATTTGGATTTCAGGGTATATGAAAACGGTAAGCCGATCAACCCGCTGACAATCAAATCGCAACCTCAGAAAACATTGAAAGACGGAGATTTGAATCGGTATGAGGTCGTCAGGGATTCGGTTATCCGCATGTTGACTCTTATTCCGGATGTCCGGCAGGAAAATACAGAAATACCTGTCGATACAACCGGTTTTGAAGATAATGAATCAATATAATTTGCTGCGTTTTAACAGGTAGGGGAATAATACTTCGTGGAATTCCCGGTCGATGTCGGCTTCGACAAAGTCGATCCGGAGTTGTCCGCAACGTAGTTTTAGTTCCTGGTAAAATTCGGCCATTTTCTGCTTATAAGTCTCCCGGATTTCATTTGGAGAAAATTTGATTTCCCGGCCGCTTTCCAGATCGATAAAGAGATGGGGGCGGTTCGAAAATTCGAATGCTTCTTCCATCCGTTTGTCTTTGACGTGAAAGAGGATCACCTCGTGTTTATTATAGCAGAGGTGGTGGAGAGCTGAAAAGAGTTCTTCCGTATCTCCGTTCGAAAACATATCGGTGAAAATAACGACCAGCGCTCTTTTTTGTATGGTATTCGCCAGTTGGTGGAGCACCTGGGCTGTCGATGTGGGTTTGTTCAGGGAAACCGAATGATTTTGCAAAATCTCCTGAAGGTGGGCGTACATCGTCTGTATGTGGGTACTGTTCGATTTAGCATCCGTCAACACTTCGATCCGGTCCGAGAACAGACATAATCCCGAAGCATCCCGTTGTTTCCGGAGCAGGTGAATCAAGGCTGCTGCACAATAAACCGAAAACCGGAGCTTAGAGACTTTCGCCGACGGATAAGGAAACAACATCGAGGAAGAAGTATCCAGCACCAGATACGACCGTAAATTCGTCTCTTCTTCGAATTGTTTGACGAATAACTTCTCTGTCCGGGCATAAAGCTTCCAGTCGACGTGTTTGGTCGATTCTCCGGTATTGTATACCCGGTGTTCGGCAAATTCTACAGAAAAACCATGATAAGGACTCCGGTGCAAACCGGTGATAAAACCCGCAACAATCTGAGAGGCAATGAATTCGAGATTGTCGAATTGTTCATAGCGGATAATATCTTCGAGCTTGTTCATGGCTATAAACCTGAAAAGATAAAGAAAAGGCTTTAGAGCAACGATTAAAAAAATTGAGAATCGAAAAATCCGATTCTCAATTTTCAATTATTTAAAGAAGTTTGTTGATTTTCTCGACCAGTGAATTCTTAGGTACTGCACCTACTTGTTTATCAGCAACTTTGCCGTCTTTAAAGAACAGGATAGTCGGGATGTTACGGATACCGAATTTAGCTGCTGTGCTTGGGCTGCCGTCGACGTCAACCTTAGCAACGGTAATTTTTCCTGCAAATTCTTCAGAGATTTCTTCAACAATGGGAAGCATCATTTTACATGGTCCACACCATTCTGCCCAGAAATCGACCAGGACAGGTTGTGCTGATTTCAGTACAACCTCTTCAAAATTAGAATCATTAACTGCTATTGCCATAGTATTTATCTTTTAAAAGTTGGTATTTCCATTTTGCTCCGCTAAGTTACAACAATTTTATTGTATACGAAGTATTCATCTTATAATAGAACGTTAAAATTTATCCTAGTTGATCTTCATTTTGATCGAATCGTTGTTTTCGAAATATTCGTACAATTCCCGGGAACGCCTGATCTTACAAGTGCGGGAGAACATTTTCACACTGTTTCCCTGACGGTCGAACAGCATGAAATTCAGGGGAATATCGTTTTGTACCGTTACCGGTTCTTCAAAATTCTCCGGATCGCTGTTCTTCTGTGTCCTTTGTTCGGCCGCTTTCTGCTGGGCTTCTTTATAACTCTCGCTGTTCACATCGGTTGTAAAGAGCTCGTGTATTTCAGTGACCGTTTCCAGGGTCAGTTTTTCAATATCGACCTGTAAAGTGATCGAACGGATTGCATTTTCGGTCAGTGCTTCCAATAAGCCCACTTTTTGAATGGTGAAAGTAAGCTCGTTTCCTTCTTTACCCCATTTGGGCCCTACTTTCCCTTTCACATAAATCGCCGTCTCGTCGATAAAGTATTGCCGGAAATCGGTATAATCTTTTCCGAAGAAAGCCAGTTCGTAAGTGCCGCTGAAATCCTCCAGGGTCAGGATACCGAAGTCTTTCCCGGTTTTGGTTTTACCTTCCCGTTTGGCGGTAATGATACCGGCGATATTGATTTCTTTGCCTTTAAAAGTTTCAAGGCCACTGTTGAGTTCTTCTACCGGCGTGCAAAGCAACTGCATTTCCAGTTTATAAGGATCGAGGGGATGGGAGGTCAGGTAAATACCGATCAGCTCTTTTTCTTTTTTCGATTTCTCATAGTCGTGCCAGGGTTCGCAGTCGAGGATATTCGGTTTGGTGACTTCGAAGCCGTCCAGTTCGCCGAATAGGGTGGCTTGCAGGTTCATGGAATCTTGCTGGTTTTTCTGGCCGTAGTTCACCAGGTTATCCAGTACTGTGGTCGTTGCGTCTACCAGGTGCAGGTATTGGGCCCGGTGGTATCCGAAACTGTCCAGTCCGCCGGCAGTAATCAGGTTTTCGATTGTTTTCTTATTGACCGATTTATAGTCGATTCGTTCGAAGAAATCGTATACATCTTTATAAGGTCCGTTTTTCTCCCGTTCTTCGATGATTTTTTCTACGGCAGCTTCACCCACTCCCTTGATGGCGGCCATTCCGAAACGGATCTGGCCATGTGAGTTTACGGTAAAGTCATTGTAAGATTCGTTGACATCCGGCGCCAGTACACTCAACCCCATTCGCTTACATTCGTCCATGAAAACCGTTACTTTGGTGATGTCCGAGAGGTTGTTGCTTAAGTTGGCAGCCATGAATTCTGCCGGATAATGGGCTTTCAGGAAACCGGTTTGATAAGCGATGTAGGCGTAACAAACGGAATGCGATTTGTTGAAGGCATAAGAAGCGAAAGCCTCCCAGTCTCCCCAGATTTTGTTGACCAGTTCTTCGACATCTTTTCCTTTTTCTTTGGCTCCCTGGACAAAATCGGGATTGTTTTTACAACCTTCGACGAATTTGCCTTTCAATTCCGCCAGCAATTCGAACTTCTTTTTACCCATAGCTTTACGGAGGGTATCCGATTGGCCCCGGGTGAACAGTCCCAGAGCCCGGGATTGGAGCATTACCTGTTCCTGGTAGACGGTAATGCCGTAAGTGTCTTTCAGGTAGGGCTCCATCATCGGATGGTCGTATTCAATGGGTTCTTCGCCGTGTTTGCGCCGGATGAAGGAAGGGATATACTCCATAGGCCCCGGACGATACAGGGCGTTCATGGCTACCAGGTCCTCGAAACGGTTGGGCTGGAGGGCGCGGAGGTGTTTTTTCATTCCGGGCGACTCGAACTGGAACAGCCCGGTGGTATCTCCGCGGGTGAAAAGCTTGAAGGTTTCTTCGTCGTCCAGGGGAATTTCGTTTTCATTCAGGACGATATGTTTCGATTTTTTGATATTGTCGAGACAAGTCTTGATGATCGAGAGGGTACGTAAACCCAGAAAGTCCATTTTGATCAGCCCGATCGGTTCCACGAAATGCCCGTCGTATTGGGTAGTCATCAGACTTTCTCCTTCGGTAGGCATGATCGGGATATGATCGGTGAGCGGATCCCGGCTGATGAGGATACCACAGGCATGTACTCCGGTTTGACGGATAGAACCTTCGAGGGTTTCGGCAAATTGTATTGTTTTGGAAATCAGTGGATTAAGAGATTGCTTCTCTTTCTCGAGATCCGGGTTTTCCTTATAAGCTTTTTTCAGAGTCATTTTCGGAGCTTCCGGAACCATTTTGGCCAGCCGGTTGGCTTCTGACAATTCCAGTTTCAATACCCGGGCTACGTCTTTAATAGCCATTTTGGCGGCCATACTGCCGAAGGTTACGATGTGCGACACTTTGTCGGCTCCGTATTTCTCCGTTACCCACTCCAGTACCTGTTGCCGTCCTGCATCATCGAAATCCACATCGATATCGGGCAGGGAAATACGGTCGGGATTCAGAAAACGCTCGAACAGCAGATCATATTTTATAGGGTCGATATTCGTGATACCCAGGCAATAGGCGACGGCACTACCGGCAGCCGATCCACGTCCCGGTCCAACAATCACGCCCATATCCCGGGCAGCCTGGATAAAGTCCTGCACGATCAGGAAGTAACCCGGGAAACCCATGGTCTTCATGATATGCAGCTCGAAGATAATGCGTTCCATGATCTCGGGTGATGGATTTTCACCATAGCGTTTCACAACCCCTTTCATGGTCAGCTCTTTCAGATAGTCGGCTTCCAGTTTGATACGATATAAACGGTCGTATCCGCCCAGTTTTTTGATTTTTTTGTTGGCTTCTTCTTCGGTCAGTACGACATTTCCTTTCTCGTCGCGGGTGAATTCGTTGAAGAGGTCTTCCTGGGAAAATTTTTGCCGGTATTCTTCTTCCGTACCGAGTTCGGGAGGAATGGGAAAAACGGGCATTAAAGGATCGGAGTCCAGTTCGTATTCCTCGACTTTATCGGTGATCTCCTGGGTGTTTTCGATGGCTTCGGGCAGATCAGGGAAAAGGTCGATCATTTCCTGGGTGGTTTTAAACCATTCCTGACGGGTATACCGCATCCGGGTCGGATCGTCGATGTCTTTCCGGGTGTTCAGGCAAATCAGCAGATCATGGGCTTCGGCATCTTCTTCATTGAGAAAATGCACGTCGTTGGTAGCGATAAGTTTGATATTCAGTTTCCTGGCTATTTTGATTTTCTCCTGAATACAGCGTTGCTGATTGTCGTAAATCTCGGCTCTTTGTTTGGGATCCGCTGCCGGATGGCGCATCACTTCCAGATAATAATCTTCGCCGAACAGATTTTTGTACCATAGAGCTGCTTTTTCAGCTCCTTCCAGATCACCGGCCATGATTTTCTGATCGATTTCTCCTCCCAGGCAAGCCGAGGAAATGATCAATCCCTCATGATGTTTTTCGAGCTGGGCCTTATCGATACGGGGACGGTAGTAGAAACCGTCGCAAAAAGCCGTCGAACAGAGCTTGACGAGATTGCGGTAACCGGTGAGGTTTTTGGCCAGAATAATCAGGTGTTCCCCCGACCGGTCGACCGGTTTTTCTTTATTATATAAGGATACCCGTGCGACATAGGCTTCACATCCTAAAATGGGTTTGATTCCTTTTTGCCGGCAGGTGTCGTAAAACAACTTTATCCCGAACATATTGCCGTGATCGGTCAGTGCTAGTGCGGCCTGGCCGTCGGCTTTGGCTTTTTCGATCAGGCCTGGAATACTGGCTGCTCCGTCGAGAATAGAATATTGCGAGTGGACGTGGAAGTGGGTAAATTTCATCGTTTGTAAGCTGCTAAATTTGTAAACAAAAATACAACATCTTCCCGAACAATCCATTGCCGGATGATTTTTTCTTTCCGGGTCACTTCATTACATTCATGTTGTATGCTGTGGATGAGAGGGGATGGCACTGATCCGGAAATATTGACAATCCGAATAAGCGCTTCCGTCTTCGCGGGCAAAAAAGCAATACACGTGTGCGCCGTCTGTTGCCCGTTCCGACAGTGTGAATTCTCCGCACAAATCCTGCCGCCTGCCCGATACGCTCACTGCCAGCCGTGGTCCTAACGGCAGGGAATCGTACAATACACCTATTTGCAGGAGGTCGCTCCCTGTTGCTGTGGCCCATTCGCGCTCTTCCTGCCAACTCACCCGGAACCGCCTCTCTGTCCCCTCAACCTGTTCTATCTTCAATCCCCTTGGCAAAAGCAGGGACCCCTTCGTAAAAGTAAAATTGACGAAATCCACAAGCTTCCCCTCTCCGCTGAAACACCGGCAGTTCGTCGAGTTGAACAGGTTGTGCGCCATTTTTCCTTCCGCCCTGGCAGCTGCCCGCCAGATATCCCGTGACACTTGGCGGCAATAGGCCGCATAAAAAGCCTGTACGATGGCGAAACGTCCTGTCACTCCTTTTTGCTGATCCGACCGTTCTTTCTTCCGTTTTTTTCCCGGTACTTCCGCTCGCCGGACACACTGCACCCCGTTACGGACATAATAAATCAGATTGCCCATCCGCCCGCTGAGCAGAGGTTGTGACAGATCCTTTACTTTCATATTTCCTGGATTTTAAACCTTTTCCTTGCTTTTTCCTGACTGTCAAATGTAAGTAAAAACATGATTATCTACAAATATTCCAATTATTATCTATTAATAAACTAATAGTTAATTAATAGATGAATAAGAAGTGAATAATAGATAATAGACATTTGAACTACATCGGTAAGTAGTTTATCTTAATCCGGCTCTTCCAGGGTGTAGGTCAGGAAAAAATCACTAGGTCCGGGGGAACAAACTTCGTCGATGTATTTGAATCCGGAAACCGAATGATCAGCGTTTTTTTGCATTTTAAATTTTACTATACACCCTCTCCACCAAACAAGGAGGACACCTTCTTCCGGTGCAACTAAAAGTCGCCTTGCTTCATCGAAGTCCGTTTTCGAAACAGGTTTTAAACGGATGTCCCGGGGAGTTTCCCGAATGTCATAGATTCGGAACCCGCAAGTACCCCAATAAGGAGAGAAAATGATCAATTCGTCTTTCCCGTCCACATCTATGTCTGTAAAACAGAAGGTAAGAGTTGTAGAAAATCCGTATTCTGTATATTTTTTTGCAGAATCAAAATGCAAATTGTAAGCTTTGAGGCAAATATCACGATATTCGCCTTCTTCTTCTTTCAGATATTTAAAAGAATGGGGGGTGATGGTGTTTCTACCCGGAACTCCCCAGTAATCCATACTGTCAACCCTGTGTGTTCTGTCTTTCGTACATATTTCCGCATATCCGCACCCTTTACCACCGACAAAGAATTTTTTGTTCCCTTTTTCAAAGCACAGGACATATGCGTTACAGCGATTACCGTTCAGGGCATGTATCTCCCTGACTGTATAGCCTTTTATGGGGCGGGTGTATTTTTTGAAATAGAGGGTATCTTGTGTTGAAAAGCCAGGAAAGTCGATGACTTTGTATTTGAACATGTCGGCAAAGCATTCGAACCCCGGGGGAAGGTATCTGAAACCGGTTATGAATTCCGGTTGTTTTTCCGGTGTTCTCTGTGTGTGGTTGTCTCTTTCGGCATGGAGAGATGTTATGTCTAATAACAGACATATAAAAAAGGTTGTAGTGATTCGTTTCATTGTTTGTTGGTTTTAAGGCTGATCATATTAACTTAAGTTGTTATTTTATATATCATGCTTCTGTTTCCCTTTTATAACTCCGATAATGACGATAACAATTCCTATGACGAGTAAAATGTTCCAGATTGATGCCACGATACCTTCCACCCATATTAACAATGGGAATAAGAAAAAAACTCCTATCAATAGGATTATCCATCCTATGCATCCCAGCGTATCTTTTGTTTTGCTGCCTTTATTTCCTTTGGCTATTACAAATACAAAAAAAAGTCCGATGAGAAGTAAAGGAATGGCTATCTTCAAAGAATCACCCATCTGCTCTCCATCCGGAAAACCGAAGACTTCAAAACTCCTTTGGTAACGTTGGGCAACACACACACTTGATGTTAGCAACATGGCTAATGTCGTCAAAATTGAAAATATGCCTTTCATAGTTTTTCTTTTAAATAAGGATTTTGCATAACGGAAATATAGGATCTGTATTGAATTGAATGCTATTTCAGGACTGTTTTCATGACTTGATTTTATTTTAAAGATTCAGCAGGGATTTTAATTTATTTGAATCGTCCATAATTTTATACATTTCGAAGATGATTGGGTAAATCTCTTTAATTTCTTTGACTTCTTGTTCTGTTAAAGAATTTTGGGTTGCTTGCACTAAAGCATTCATAATATCTTGAGTTGTTATTTGTAATTCATGAGAGAGCGGTTTTGCAGTTGTATTTTTTTGTAAATTAAACATAGCTATGGTACATATGTTGTAAACAGCATCATAAATACTTGAAAAACTCCAACCTATATTTGGAATATTCTGAGGATTTTTAAAAGTAATAGGGGGTGAAATTTTACTAACATCGTATTGTATTGCTTTTGTGACTTTGAAGATATTGTTGTATTTGCAACAAGATGCTGTAAAATTCTTTGTACGGATTTGTGCAAACGCAACCATGAAAGCTTTTGAATCAATATCCAATCCTAATGAGTCGCAGGCTTGTTGCAATTTTAATGTGAGCCCCTGTGCATTTGCTCTTTCTGTGGTCAAAGTATCGTAAGTAACCATTTGGTTTTTTAAGTTGAAAATTGTATGAACTTCTTGCCCGCAAGTGGTATGATACATGCCTAATAATGTGATAGCAAATACGAAATAATTTCTTTTCATAATCTTTAAATTTTAATTTATCTTAAAATATTTTGCAAGGGATTTCCTTGGCGGTCGGCAGCCAGAATGGAAGGGCAATCCGATAAGTCCAATATCCTCAAATTGTTATTAGAACAGTTGATATATAATAAAGACGGGCATTGTAAATTCAATCTTTTCAATTGGTTGTTTTTACATTCTAATTTCAATAAGGTTATAGATTTTAAATCCAATTCTTTTAATTCATTGCAGTTACAATTTAAATTCGTTAACGATGCTTCTGCTGGCAATTCTAAAACTTTCAAACGATTTTCAGCACATGTCAAATTTTGCAAGAGAGGGCAATCTTTTACATTCAAAGAGGTTAAATCATTATATAAACAATCCAATATAGTTAAACACCTACATTTATCCACATTCAATGTTTTGAGCTGATTGAATCTACAGACTAATGTACTTAGATTTTCATTGTTAGATAAATTCAAAGAAATCAAGTGATTTTCGGGACAATACAAATAATTTAAAGCAGGACAAAAAGAAAAATCCAATTCGATAAGTCGATTTTTACCACAATTCACAACTTTTAATAGGTGGCAACCACTCAAATCCAATTCTTCCAAATAATTATCATAACAAAAAAGTTGCTCTAAAAAAGGACAATGAGTAAGTTTCAGTTTTTCCATTCCAATCTTCCATGCTGTGAAATGAGATATGTTTTCTCCACGAATAGATATATTATAATTTCCATCATCCTCATACGTATGCTTGCAACTATCAATTACCACGTCATCTACCACTCCATCTCCCCAGTCTATCCTCAAATTTCCGCTACTTTTTATTTTCAACAAAACCACCTTTGAGGAAGAAGCATCAGGCTGAAAAATATCAGTAACTTTGCCTACCCTTACTGTTAACTCAATTCTGTCATAACAGATAAATACTCCAAATACCCAACACAAAACAACTGCAACAACCGAACCCACTCCGAACAGAATCCATTTATACTTCATAACCATACCTATTTATATGCCATAAAAACTCAACGTTCATACTCCAAAACTTCCCAACCTTTATTTTTAGCAATGTCTCTATTACTAGCAACTGTTCCAGGATTATTCCTTATGTCTAAAGTGTAACTACCTGCTATAGTAAATAAACCTAAGGGATCTTGGGCAGAATATGGTGCTGGTGGTTTAGGCAAATTCTCGTAAATTTGATTCAAGGCAGAAGCGGATAAATTATTATCGGCACAATGCACATGACTTAAATTCGGATTCCTCCTGATATCCAATTCCATTAGACTATTCTCTGAACAATCTAAACTATTTAATTTCGTATTACTTCTGACATCTATATTTTTCAGCTGATTTTTACGACAATTTAAGTTAGATAAATTCTTATTGTTACTGACATCCAAAATACTTAGTTGATTACTAAAGCACCAAAGAAGTTCCAACGTCTGTATTTTAGAAACATCTAATGAGGTCAGTAAATTTGCCGCACATTTTAATTCTCTTAAAACCAAATTCTTACTAACATCCAAAAAAATCAATTTGTTTCCACCACAATCTACCTCTTCTAAAGCAGGATTTTTACTGACATCCAAAGATGTAAAATTGTTGGAACCACATCTCAACTCATACAAAGATGTACAATTAGCTACATTCAAAGAATTTACTCCTGTACCATCACACTTCAACACCTTTAAAGTTGTATTCCCACTTGCATCTAAAGAAAGTAATTTACAGTCATAAGAACGAGTATTATAACAATCTAATAGACGAATTTTCCCAGTGATTTTAATAACATAAGATTCTTGAACAGCATATTTATGTTCTATTTTACCACCACCCGCATATTCATTTACACTACCATCCCCCCAATCTATCAGAATTGGTTCATCCGCTTCCGTTCCCGATAAATAAAACTCCACAAACTCTACTTTATCCGTCTTCATTGTGATATCAGCATGAGAACAGGCGGTCATGCACATAAGCAATATGCCATAACCAAGCATTCCTATTTTTTTCATATTCCTATTTATTATTAATAAGTAAATCATTAATTACAAGTATATTTCCTAATCTGCGAATACATTTATCAAATTTCTTTTTATACTTTCCTTCCGATAAATCATTGGCAAAAGCATAATATCGTTCCCGTAATTCAAATAAAGACTGCAAATCATTAACCTCTTTAGAACATAGCCCTTCTTCCAATCGTATAAAACGATTATTCAAATTATTATAAAACTTCTCGAATTTTGCATATTTTCATTTGCTTATATATTTTTGAACATTTAGTATAAATTCTTGCAGTTCTTGTATATTTTTCACGATGCCGGATTTTATATTGAAAAACTGCTCGCTGAATTCGATGGTTTCATCGATACTCTTAAATTTTTTAAACTTCATAATTTCTCGATAAACCTCACCTAACAAATCGCTCACTTTTTTCACTTCAGCAGACCCTTCCTTGGTTATTAGTCGCTTAAAAAAATATTTTAGCACCATAGGAACTATTTGCTTAATTACAGGTATATTCTTACATATCAATAAGCTATATATTATGATTACTTCTCCATATTCACTCAGCATGAGTCAATAGTTTTTAGCACCTCAAATTCCCGAACGGATGAATTGATTATCAAAAAAAAGCGTGGGAACTTTCAGTTTATCTGATAGAGGTATCGCCAAACACCTTGTAGAAATAAACAGTCACCCCACGCTGACCGATATATTGCAGAATTGCATATATGGCAAGCATGAACGTTTGTACTGTTATCCTTCTACTTAAAATTTTGGCGAATTTTCTATCAAGGATAAGCTAAACGCTTCATTTAATATGTCCGCTGTCAGGTCTTTAGCCCAACAACATGACAAATATAAACAAATTTAAACATTATGCAAACGGTTAAGGGTGACTGTTTTTAATTAGTAGGGTAAAAATAGGAAACAGTTGGGTGCAGATGTATTTTTTGCAAGACTTGCAAAAGTTTTTTCAGGGATTTCGGCGATATTCCCTTTCCTGGCAATGAAAAATCACCGGTTCATTTTTGACAGAAGTTGATAGGTATGAGACACCATGATATTCATCTGTATTTCTTTGGGTATTTGTATATTTTTCAGAGTATCCGGCAACTCTACCAATGTGCGTGACAGGTTAATTTGTTTTGGGTGCCATTCATAACCTTTTATATAGTAGTTTTGTACCAGGTCGTCGCTCATTTTCTGAAGAAACTCCCGTTTTATCCGGGAACATTTTTCATAAATGGAATTGTCGGACGGGTCGGTGAGTTTACGGATGCTTTCGTTCATGTCCTCCAAATTGTCCCGATGGGATAACAGGCGGTAGATTTGAGTCAGTTCATGACGGTACAGAGATAAATTTTTAATGAATATGCCTTCCGGATGGCGTAAAAACAAGAAATAAACGACCTTCGGCAAGAGATTCAGGGAGATCTCCATGTTGTTGTAATCCGGAAAAAACAACCTGAAATCTTCGGTCACACGAAGCCGGCTTGGTTTGGATTTCAGCATGGGAGCAATTGTATCGGACAGCAGGCGGAATAATCCTTTTCCTTTCAGAAAACGAATCCGTTCGTCTATTTCCGAAATGACTTTACTGATTTCCGTATCAAAGCGCATTTCCGGATCTGTCTCTTCCTCGGGCTCTCCATCAGTGAGAATTTTACTATATTTCGTGTTAACATCATAGAAAGCGTGCATCCGGGCATGAGCCTGAAACAATTCTCTGATGGGAATGCCACATCTCAAAGGGGTAAGTTCAAAATCCTTATTCCGTCTATCCCACTGAGATGAACGGGCTAGGAGCATTGCCCCTTGCATGTCCTTTGAAACATGCAGGTCTGCAAACAAGCTGGCTGTAATAACCGAAGTTATATTTTCCGGACAAATCGTGCAGTTGAGTTCCGCACCGGGATAAATACGTCAGAAAACATTGGCTTCATCCTGTACCAACAAGGGTAAATACAAAAAATTTAAATTATGAGCCGCGTAGATTTTTTGAATTTCATCCAAATTATGGGCAATGAGTTGATTCTCCTGTATATCATAAGACGTTTCTATATACAAAACAAAATCTTCCGGAAAATCATCCTAATATTTTGAACTTATACCTGGATATGAAACAGAATTTTGCTTTACAATTTCTTCAGTATTCAGTTTGTTCGATTCAGACATGGATATCAATTAATATATTTTGTGACAACTTGTACACAATGTCACAAATATAAGATATTTTTCACATCTGCAAATGTTTAGGTAAATTGATTGTTGAATGAATTAAAAAAAGATATGGAAGGGGGGAAGATGGAGTGGGGGATGGCGGAGAAATGCAGATGGTGGTGCAGAAAATGATGCCGGTGGTGATGCGGGAGATGATACCGGAGCGAAAAAACAGGTATTTCCGGCTGCTGTTCTGACAGATGCCGATGCAGGTGCTACTATTCTATATGGTATTGATAATCATATAATTATTTTGTTGTTCCGGAAAGAAAAATAGGGGATTTTTTTTGAAAATATCCGATGTTTTACCCTATTTTTGCAACAGGAAAAAACCGCTACAATAAGACAATCGTAAGTCAGGCGGAATTCTACGCTCTTTTATATGTTGGATCCAATACGGAATGTAATCTCCCTTGTTCTGTGCTTGTCGGAAAACAGTTCATGGGGTGAATAGATTCCTTTGACGGTTGCGGGTAGGTTATATGATGGTGCGCAGTCGTATCCTACTTGGTCAACTGTTTTGAAGACAGTCTTGGGACTGTCGAAAAAAATGAATATCTGTTTTGTCTGGAAGGACGGAGCAGGTGATGTCAAACCCCATAAATTGAGAAAATTATGGGAAAGATTAAGCCGGATCTGGCCGGTGCTTATGTGAGCAAGGTTGGTGGTGTCGCTTATTATATAAAGGATGGCGTAAATTATGTCAGGTCTTTGAGTAAGAGCGAATATAAATCCAATACTCCCTTGCAGGCAGAAGTGAAGGCCAGATTCAAATCCGCCTCGCAAATGGCGGGGCAAATGAAGGAAATCGCCAAAGTGGGTTTTCCTCAGCGGAAACGGGGAATAACGCCTAAGAATGCCTGGCATTCGGCGAACAAAGAATGTTTCCGTAAAACAGATGAAGGCATTGAGATCGATTTTGAAAAACTCCAATTTTCGAACGGTAGTCTTTATCCGCCGGAGGTGACGCTGACCTACGACCAGGAGTCGCAGACCTATACAGCAAGCTATTCGGAGATGCCGGCAGAAAGCAACTGCCATCCGGATGATGTTGTGTATGTGCTGCTTCTGGATACCGAACAGCTGTTTACGCGTCTGGTGCCAATAGGGCAGCGCGGTGAAGCCGGAGAAACGGTAATCGAAGTCTCTGATTTGTGGAGTGGCGCTGTTATGGCTTATTGTTTTGCAACTAGTGCAGATGGCAAGACAGCCAGCAGGACGTTACATCTGGAGATTTCCTGACAGGCAGACCGGGCGATTGCCGGAATGAGACATAATTTGCCTGATTATTGATATAGTGTGTCAAAAATTTTTGACACACTATTTTTTTAGTTCATTTTCAGGTGACTTGCGGGGAATGGCAAGGTTTACTCAGACCTCCTGTTTCAAAATCGTCTCTTCGATGATCTGCGGGAAATACCGGTATTCCAATTCATGTACCCGGGCGGCAAGGTCGTCGGGGGTGTCTGTCGGGAGCACCGGGCATTTGGCCTGAAAGATGATAGCGCCCTGGTCGTAGTGATCATTGACATAATGAATGGTGATGCCGCTTTCCTTTTCGCCGGCTGCAATAACGGCCTCGTGTACATGGTGACCGTACATACCTTTACCGCCGTAGGCCGGGAGAAGGGCCGGATGGATATTGATGATCCGGTTTGGGAAGGCAGCTGTTATACAAGCTGGCATTAACCATAAAAAACCGGCCAATATGATAAAATCGATCCCGTCTGCCTGTAATTGGTGCAGCATTTTCTCCGGGTCACGAAGTTCTGACCGGTTAAAAACAAGGGTCGGAACATTGTATTTTTTTGCCCGTTCCAGAACATAAGCATCCGGGACATTACAAAAGACAGATTTTACGCAGAATTGCGGTTTTTGAGCAAAATATTGAATGATATTTTCAGCGTTAGAACCTGATCCTGAGGCAAATATTGCTATTTTTTTCATGGTGTAAGCATTTAAAAATCAAGACGATAAAGGTAATAAAAGTTTATTCTTGGCAAAAAATTTTTTAGTGAAAAAAATAAAGTCTAAATTTGCCATCTGAATTTAGATAATTATGCAAATCTTGTTGCATAGAGTGTTAAAGTAAAAAGAATGTCTAATTAAAATTTTAAGCTATGTCTGACATTACTGAAAGAGTACAACGGATTATTGAAGAGAAATTAGGTGTAGATGCATCAGAAGTTAAACCCGAAGCTACCTTCACAAATGATCTGGGTGCCGACTCTTTGGATACTGTTGAGCTGATTATGGAACTGGAAAAAGAATTCAATATTACTATTCCGGATGATCAAGCAGAAAAAATTGTTACTGTAGGTGATGCTATCTCTTACGTGGAAGCTAACGCAAAGTAATTTAATATTGTTTTTATGGATTTGAAACGAGTAGTAATTACAGGTCTTGGAACAATCAACCCTTTAGGTCATAATGTGCCTGAGTTTTGGGACAATTTATTGAAAGGCGTCAGTGGCGCCGGTCCTATTACTCGTTTCGATGCATCAAAATTCCGCACACAGTTTGCTTGTGAGGTGAAAAATTACGAACCGACCGGATATTTCGATAAGAAAGAAGTTCGGAAGATGGATCTTTATACTCAATTCGGTATCATCGCTGCAAGAGAGGCGCTTAAAGATTCGGGTTTGGACCTGGAAACAGCGAACAAAAAGCGGATAGGTGTAATATGGGGAGCAGGAATCGGTGGCTTGCAGACTTTTTTCGAGGAGTGTGATACTTTCTCGAAAGGAGATGGTACGCCTCGATTCAATCCTTTTTTTATACCTAAGATGATCGCTAACATGGGAGGAGCCATGATCGCTATAGAAAACGGATTGAAAGGTCCGAACTATACGACGGTCTCTGCATGTGCATCGTCGGCTCACGCTATTGTTGATGCATTGAACTTAATTCGCTTAGGAAAAGCTGATGCCATTGTTGCCGGTGGTTCTGAAGCTGCTGTCACCGTTCCTGGTGTAGGTGGTTTCAATTCGATGAAAGCCCTTTCAACCCGCAACGATGACCCGAAGACAGCTTCCCGTCCTTTCGATGCAGACCGGGATGGTTTTGTGATCGGTGAAGGTGGAGCTGCCCTGATTCTTGAAGAGTATGAACATGCTGTGGCCAGAGGTGCACATATCTATGCAGAGATTGCAGGGGGTGCCGGAAACTGCGACGCTTATCATATGACCGCTCCGGATCCGGACGGGGCCTATGAAGTAATGTTGCTGGCTCTTGAAGATGCAGGTATGAAACCCGAAGATATCGATTATATCAATGTACACGGTACTTCGACCGGGTTGGGAGATATCTCCGAACCGACAGCTATCCTGAAAGCGTTTGGCGAGCATGCTTACAAGTTGAATATCAGTTCTACGAAATCTATGACAGGTCACCTTTTGGGGGCTGCCGGTGCTGTAGAAGCGATCGCTTGTACGTTGGCTGTAAAGAATGATATTGTTCCTCCGACGATTAATTTCCATACTTTGGCTCCGGAGCTCGATCCGAAATTGAATTTTACGTTCAACGAGCCGCAAAAGAGGGAAGTGAAAGTGGCCATAAGCAATACTTTTGGCTTCGGTGGACACAATGCATGTGTCGTAATCAAAAAATAATCACATACTAAATTCTTTAGGGCTGTGATTAGGCAAATCATTCAATCCATAAGACTTTACCTGAATCGTAACGGGAAGTTTTATGGATTGTCTATTTCTCAGATCGGCTTTGTGCCCAACAATAAGAGTCTGTATCGTTTGGCTCTGCTGCATAAGTCGGCATCGAAGATGACTTCCAAAGGGGTTGTGCTCAATTACGAACGTCTGGAGTTTTTAGGAGATGCCGTCCTGGGAGCTATTGTCGCTGAATTATTGTATAAATTCTTTCCTAAAAAGGACGAAGGTTTTCTTACCCGTGTCCGTTCTAAAGTAGTCAGCCGCGAATCTTTGAATGAATTGGCCATTAATATCGGTCTGGATAAAGCTGTCGTCGCAAAATCGGATATCTCCCGGAATAAGCATATTTACGGAGATGTATTCGAAGCTTTTATCGGGGCGATGTTTCTGGATCAGGGATTCGTTAATACCAAACGGTTTATCGAGAAGTTTATCTTTCCCAATTTCTTCGATATCAAAGATCTGGTGACGATCGACACCAACTACAAAAGCCGCCTGATCGAATGGGGACAAAAAAATAAAGTCGATATCCATTTCCAGACAGACGAAGTGGCACGCGGACGTCGTAAATTCTGTTGCACCGTGATGCTTAGCGAGGAAGAAAAAGGAAAAGGGGAAGGTACTTCCAAAAAAGAAGCCGAACAAAATGCGGCTAAAATTGTTATCGATATCTTATCGAAAGAAGCTGACGGAAATATAGAAATTTAAGATTTACGATTTACAATCGATTCTGAACGTAAATCGTAAATCGTAATTATGAATTATCTTACTCTTTCAACATAAGAGCCATCGGCTGTCGAAATCCGGATTTTTTCTCCCATTTCAATGAACAGGGGAACCATTACTTTGGCGCCGGTTTCCACTTCTGCCGGTTTCAGTGCGGTAGATGAAGCGGTATCGCCTTTCAAGCCCGGTTCGGTATAGGTCACTTCCAACACGACACTCGGCATCAACTCGACATACAACGGAGTTTCGGTATCGGCATGTACAACCATTTCTACTGCATCTCCTTCTTTCAGAAATTGAGGGGCATTGATCAGTTCTTCCGGGATGTTTACCTGTTCGAAAGTCTCGGTATGCATCATCACATAGTCTTCGCCTTCTTTGTACAGGAATTGATACGGACGTCTTTCGATACGGGCCGTGTCGATTTTAACTCCAGAGGTGAATGTGTTTTCAAGTATACGGCCGGTTTTTACGTTTCTCAGCTTGGTTCTCACGAATGCCGGACCTTTACCGGGTTTTACATGCTGAAACTGTACGATTGTATATAAATCGTCTTTGAATACAATACATAGTCCGTTACGGAAATCTGCTGTTGTTGCCATTGATTCTGTATTTTTTTGATTATAATTTTATTTTGAGGTTGCAAATATAGAAAAAAGGGATCAAAATGCCAAGTGAATCGCTTATGGATTTCATTCTGAGCTGTTTGGAGAAAACTATTTTTCAATGCATCCGGGGGAATGTCGTTCGTTTGCGTTGGATTGTGTGAAATAATACTGGCTATTTTGAAAAGTGAAATAGATGTAATTTAACTAAGGAAGAGTTTTGAAATGACCCCTAAAAGTTTTGTATCCAACTTTTAGGGGTCATTCCCAAAATTTTACTTTTCTGCCAGCCTTTTTTATTATGGCTCCGAAAGATTATTGAGCGGCTACTTCATTTTGATAAGTGTAATCACCGAAACCTAAAATCGGGAAGAAAACGAAAGGTAAAAGAATCAGACCGATGGTAAAGCCGATTCCCTGACCGAATTTTTTGGCTATTTCATTGTAAAGCATGATAGCGAATACAATATTTACCAACGGAATGAAAAACATGATCACCCACCAGGCCGGTTTGGCTGCTATCTTAGTCATCAGATAGATGTTGTAAATCGGAATGATACATCCCCAACCCGGCTGCCCGGCCTTTTCAAATGTTTTCCACATGCCTGCGATGACGATCACGACAATCGCAAGATAAATAATAGAACCAATCATAATTTTTAGTTTTTAGTTATAAAAGTAATGATGCACACCTAAATCTTGATTAGATTATGCAAATATACATATTTTGGGAATCGGTTACGTCTGATTGGAATTTTTTTTGAATTTGATATCGGTGTCTGATCAAAACTTAATAATTCATAAAATTTATGGTATTTATATACATGTTTATCCTAAATGTAGGTTTATTTTTTCTTTCTATTCCGATTCCGGTTTTTATACCGTCGGACCGGTTCGCCTGGAACGGTCCGGTAAGGCTTTCCTTCACTGACCGGCGGAACTCGCTTCGCTCAGACACCACCGGTCGGGCGTTCGGAAAACCTAACCGGATCCTCGTTCCCGCTCCAATGGTCTTCCGGCATAAAACCCTCCATCTCACGGCAGAGCTAACCGGTAAAGAAAATACAAGCGGAAATTTACAACAATAGGAAGCCTGATCATCTTTTATCAAATCAAGACCGGTCTACAATTCAGTGATAACGTTAGGCGAAGGTGATCGGGATTGGAGACCATTGGAGCTCTGGCGAGTGTCGTCTTACTTTTTCTGAACGCCCGGCCGGTGGTGTCTGACGAGCCTGCGAGGAGTTCCGCCGGTCAGTGATAGAAAAAGCCAGACGACCGACAGAAGCGACCGGGTCTCCAATCCCGATCACCGGAGACGAATTAGTAACGACGAAATAAACCTACGTTTATAAGTGTAAATATGTATATAACTACCAAATTTATTTTGTCAAATGAATATAGTCCGTCAATATAGTTTGGATGAATTGTAAATTATTCATATGAGTTTCTATTCCGGTCAATTCCTTGATCTTAGCCGATAAAGGCTCCAGGAGTTTATACTCTTTGTTTTTTTCGAATTCCCGGAACACTTCCCGGACAATGGCCATGTCTTTATCCGAAAGCATAGCGATTTGGGGAAAAGTCGGCTGGTAAGATTCCGGTGTTTCGAAAAAACTGATCCGTCTCAGATCGGTGTCCTTTTTTTCATGAATGACCGTGGTACCTGCTGCCAAATCCCCGAGACGCTGCATTTTCGAACTGATGATAATGCTCAGCATAGCAAGAATACCCATACTGGCACTGATGTCTACCAGACGCAATATCCAGCGCAACAGACAATTCCAGAAAGAGAGCTTTCGGCCGTCGAGCCGTACGACCCTTAAATGTAAAGTTAGTTTACCCAGACTCCTGCCATGAAAAAAGTATTCACAAACAAAATGGTAACACATTAAAATGACCAATAAGATAATGGCTGTCGTGGTGTTCCTGAAAATACTACTGAGGGAAGCCAGGGTGAAACAGAGTATGTATATTCCGCCTAAGAAAGCCAGGTCGATGAGGGTTGCCCCTATCCGGTTCACCAATCCTGCCGGCTGGTATACAATATTGACGTGCTGGGCAGTACGTATAGATATATCCATATAAGTTGAATTTATATTCTATTTTATCTTGCAAACATATGTTTTTTTCTGAAAAAAATATACTTTTATGCTGTTTAACTGAGAGTATGAAAGAAGCCCGGTTTATTTCACGTAATAAAGATAAATGGAAAAATATGGAAAACGGACAGCAACCGGATGCGGAGCATTTGGCTGCTAATTTTATCGAATTGTCCGATGATCTGGCTTATGCCCGTACTTTTTATCCGGGAAGCGAGGTGGAACGCTACCTGAACCAGCTGATTGCCGGTTATCAAACCGATATCAACTCGCGGCCTGTGCGGAAAAATAAACCGATATGGTATTTTTGGAAACAAGAATTGCCTTTACTGTTGGCCAGCGAATACAAAACCTTACTTTTTGCCTTTTTCTTTTTCGTGTTGTCGGCTTTTGTCGGGGTATTTTCAGCTGCTCACGATGAGTCGTTCATCCGCTTGATTTTGGGAGATACTTATGTGAATATGACCATCGATAATATCACTTCCGGTAAACCGATGGGCGTTTATAACCAGGGAGACGAATGGGAGATGTTTTTGCGGATTACGACGAACAATATCCGGGTGTCTTTTATCGCTTTTGCTTTCGGGTTATTTTTTTCGGCCGGAACTTTGTGGATCCTTTTCTCGAACGGGATGATGATCGGTGCTTTCGAATATTTTTTCTATAAATACGGTTTATTGGCCCACTCCGTCATGTCGGTATGGGCACACGGTACTTTCGAGATTACTTCGGTTATTATTGCCGGAGCTGCCGGTCTGATTATGGGGAATAGCTTTTTGTTTCCCGGGACTTATCCCCGTTTGTTTTCTTTCAGGCGGGGAGCTGTTCGTGGGGTGAAGATCGTAGCGGGATTAGTTCCCTTTTTTATTCTGGCCGGCGTGATCGAGAGTTATATTACCCGTTATGCAGATGCTATGCCTGTCGTCGGTGCACTCTGTATCGGGATTTCGGCTGTCGGCGTGATCGGTTATTTTATCGTTTATCCTGTGATCATCGGGCGCAGACAGAAGTTGAACGAAGGAGAAATAGATTGATTGATATTTTAAATATACATGTGAATGGAAAAGATTAATTTTAATCAGGTACGTGGGTTCAGTGATTCGATTACCCTGACTTTTAATTTTATTAAACAGGAATTTAAGCCTTTGCTGAGGTCTTTTGCGGTGATTGCCCTGCCTGTTATTTTTATCGGATTGTTTTTTATGAGCTATTCGGCTCGTGAGAGCTTGATTGCGATCGTACAGCCTGATCAATACGCCGGATCGCCGCTCGATATGCTGACCAATAGCCTGTTGACCAATCTTTCGACGATGGTGATCTATTTCTGGATGGCGCTGATCGGTATCGCTTATATTCGTGTTTATCAGGATAAAGTTGCTGCGGCCGACGAGGCAAGAATCACTCCGGGAGAGGTTTGGCAAGTGATGTGGCGTAATCTGGGTAAATCCCTGTTGTGGGCGGTTATCTATTTGCTGATGGTTGTTTTCGGTACGATACTCTTTATTGCTCCCGGGGTTTATCTGGGAGTCGTTTTTGGTTTCGTATTCTATTATATGATACTGGAAAACCGGTCGATTTCGGCGGGAATGAGCGGTTCGAGAGAGTTGTTGAAGGGAAAGTGGTGGAATTTCTTCGGGTATGTGATCGTTTTACAGTTGATTGTCGGCGGGCTTTCTTATATTTTTTCCATTCCCTACCTGGTTTTGACTTTTAAGACTACTTTTACCCAGCAGCTTCCTGGAATTTACGAAACGACTTTTAGCCTTTTGTTCGCCAACCTGGGACAAAGTCTGTTGCAACTGATCTCCGTGGTGGGTATTGCAGTCCGGTTCTTCACTTATCTGGAACAGAAAGAACATATCGGTCTGTTGAGTAAGATCGGACAGATCGGGAATAGGGATAAACAAATGCCGGAGCGTGAAGAAATGCATTGAATATATTGTTTTTGTCGTCGTTCTGCTTGTGGGACGGGGAGAGGGGGGGGCTGCTTCGGTTTCGGCGGAGTCGGTATCGGTTTCTGGTCGGATCGCTTATCGGGAACGTACTCCCGGAGAAAACTTTTTACAACAGTACCGTGACGATCCGGCATTCGATTATTCGGTGAAACCGGTTGCCGAAACCGGTGATTGGTGGCAGAGATTGAGGTGGTGGCTCATGCAGCATATCTTCGGTAGTTACACGCATAAAGATATCGTATGGCTGGACTTGTTGCTGAAAGTGCTGGCAGGGCTGATCGTCGTTTTTGGCATTTATAAACTCGTACGCAGTAAGTTTTGGTTGACTGCAAAATCGAAACCGGACTTTCAGAAAACGATGGACCCCTGGATAGGTGAAGCCTGGAACGAACTTTCTTACCGGCAAATGCTGGAACAAGCCGTGGCGGAAAATGATTTCAAATTGGCTATACGCATTCGCTATGGAGGCCTGCTGCATTTGATGGATGAAAAAGGAATGATCCGCTGGGATGCCCATAAAACGAATAGATCCTATTACTATGAATTGAAAGATAAAGCCTTAAGGGATGATTTTGAAAAGCTCGCTTATATTTTCGATTGCGTGTGTTACGGTGATTTTGAGGTGAGTGCTTCTCTGTATGGGCAACTTGAACCGGTGTTCGACGAATTCCGGGATAAACTGAAAAAATGAAGATTAGAAATTTTGTCGGTATTGCATTATTGTTGATCTTATCACTGATCTACACCTGGTATGAGGCAAATCGTCCCCGGCCGGTAGATTGGTCCGAAACGTATTCGCCGAAGGATAAGATCCCTTACGGTACTTACATTACATACCGGAGCTTGCCTGAATTATTCCCGGATTCAAAGATCAGGACTTCGCGCTTGTCGATAGCCGAAGAGTTCGGAAGTGGGCGGGATACATCTGCCGGGACATACATTTTTGTCGGTTCGGACTATCGGATCGATGCCCTTGAATTGAAACATTTGATGCAGTGGGTAGAGAAAGGAAATGATATGTTCGTTGCCGCCGGGTGGATTGCCGACACGCTGTTGAATGCTTTATCCCTGAAGCTGGAACAGAATTTGAACCCCAGCGGCAGTAAATTGCTTTTTGCTCCCGGGCACGTATATCCGTTTTATAAAATCCGGCACGGTAGCTATTTTGTCTTGCCGGCTGATTTTAAAGGCGAACGTTTGGGGATCAGGATCGATAACGATTCCACCGATTTTATCCGCCTACCCTATGGGCGGGGACAGGTATTCCTGAATTTGAATCCCTGGGCTTTCACTAATCGCTGGGTTTTGGATAGTGTCTGTGGCGATTATTATTACAAGGCGTTGTCGTGGTTACCGGATAAAGGTCGAACAGTGATTTGGGACGCCTACCACACGTTGGGAAGGCAGGAAGCACAAACACCTTTGCGGGTGATTTTGCAATACCCTGCCTTAAAATGGGCGCTTTATCTGTTGCTGGCAGGAGCTTTGTGTTATGTGCTGTTCCGCGCACGGAGAGAACAACGTCCGATTCCGGTAATCCACCCTCCGGAAAATAAAATGCTCGAATTTATAGCTACCGTGAGTTCACTTTATTATAAACAGAAAGAACATTCGGCGATTGCTTTAAAACTGACCGACTATTTTCTGGGAGAGGTCAGGACCAGATATCAACTGGCTACCGACCGGCTGGACGAACCCTTTATCCTCGGGTTATCTGCACGCTCCGGGGTAGAGGAGGAAGATACCCGCAGACTGGTGCAGCTGATTACGAAAATCAGGACCAGCCGGCAGGTGAATGAAACCGAATTGCGTAATTTGGTGCGGGGAACAGAACTTTTTAACAGGAAATTAAATCAATAAAATATGGATACTGGTTTTGAAACGAGAATAGATTTTTCAGCGTTGAATGAGAAAATTGGTTTGTTAAGAGAACAAATGGCCCGGGTGATTATCGGGCAGCGGCAAGTGGTCGATTTGTTACTGACGGCCTTGCTGGCCGACGGCCATGTTTTGATCGAAGGAGTACCCGGAGTGGCTAAAACATTGATGGCTAAGGTGTTGTCTCATTTGATCGAAGCCGGTTTCTGCCGTATTCAGTTTACCCCCGACCTGATGCCGAGTGATGTCCTCGGGACTTCGGTATTTTTACCTTCTACAGGAAAATTCGAGTTCCGGCAGGGGCCTGTATTTACCAATATTTTATTGGTGGATGAGATCAACCGCTCGCCGGCAAAGACGCAGGCTGCCCTTTTTGAAGTTATGGAAGAAAGACAGATTACCAATGATGGTGTAGAATATGCTATGGAGTTTCCATTTATGGTCGTCGCAACGCAGAATCCGGTAGAACACGAAGGCACTTATCGCCTGCCGGAAGCCCAACTCGACCGGTTTATGTTTAAAATTTTAGTGGATTATCCCAGGAAAGAAGAAGAGATTGAAGTATTGGAATTGCACGATAAAAGATCGTCCGAAAGTTGGAAAGAACAAACACCGGTAGTATCGGTCGGGGAATTGAGCTATTTACGGGAGAAAGTACATGATGTGCATGTCGACGGAAAAATAAAAGCTTTTATCGTAGATATCGTCGGTACAACCCGCGACAATGCCTGGTTGTACCTGGGTGCCTCTCCCCGGGCATCGATCGCTTTGATGAATAGTGCAAAAGCATTTGCTGCCATCAGCGGACGTGATTTTGTCGTTCCTGAGGATGTATTGTATCTGGCTGCTCCGGTATTGCGGCATCGCGTGCAGCTTTCGGCCGAGAAAGAGTTGGAAGGGGTTGTGGTGGATCAGGTCATTCAACAATTGATCGCTAAAGTCGAAATTCCCAGATAATGAAGGAACTCTTTTTGAACCGGCGTTTTTTTATGTTCCTGTGGGGTGGGGTATTCGCTTTACTGCTGACCTTCGTATTTCCTCGGGTATATCCCTGGGTAATTTGGGCTTTGGGATGCGGAGGGGGACTCGTCGTTGTGGATATCACCTTGTTGTATGGATTCGGAAAGGCATTCGGTGCACAACGTATCGTAGGGGATAAATTTTCCAACGGGGAAGAAAATCCGGTACGGATCCGGGTGGAAAACAAGTATCCTTTTGCGGTCCGGGTGCGTGTCGTAGATGAAGCGCCGGTCGAATTTCAGGAAAGAAACAACAGTTTGAATTTTTGTCTGTCCTCCCACGAACACAAAGAAGGTACTTACTTCCTCCGCCCTGTAAAACGGGGGGCTTACCGGTTCGGGCAGGTCAGGGTATTCGTGACCTCCCGTTTGTCGCTGGTCGAACGCCGCTATTCCTTCGGAAAAGAAAAGGAAGTGGCGGTTTATCCTTCCTTTGTCTCTATGCGGAAATACGAATTACTGGCATTTACAGGCCGGCAGTCCGGTAACGGGATAAAACGGATACGGGTGGCCGGTATTTCCACTGCTTTCGACCAGATAAAGCCTTATATCCAGGGTGATGATCCCCGTACCGTAAATTGGAAAGCGACCGCCAAATGCAACCGGCTTATGGTCAACTCCTATACCGAAGAACGTTCACAATCCGTGTATTGCGTGATCGATAAAGGACGGACCATGCAAGCTCCTTTTCGGGGAATGACGACTTTGGATTATGCGATCAATGCCACTCTGGCCTTGGCGAATATCATTCTGAAAAAAGGAGATAAAGCCGGATTACTGACTTTCTCTGATAAAGCCGGAGCGTTGATAAAAGCAGATAACCGCCGGTTGCAGCTGAATAGCATCAGCGAGGCGCTTTATAGTCAGCAGACTTATTATCTGGAGTCGGATTTCGAGCAATTGTGCGTCACGGCTTCCCGGCAGATCCATAACCGGAGTCTGCTGATCCTTTTTACAAATTTCGATACCGTCGACGGGATGAAGCGCCGTTTGCCGGCCTTGAAAAGGTTGACGGATAACCATTTGCTGCTGATCGTTTTATTTGAAAACACAGAGATCAACCGGGTGGTGACCGAACCGGCCTTGAGCATCCGGGATATCTATTTCAAAGCTTTAGCCGGAAGTTTTATTACAGAGAAAAGGCGTATCGCCCACGAGCTGAGAAATGCCGGTATTTATACCATTCTGACCGAACCCGAAAAACTGACCGCTACGGTGATCGATGGCTATCTGGAAATGAAGGAAAGGGGACTTGTTTAAATCTGCTCTTCTGCAGCATCGATCCCCGTTGCAATTTCCTGGATAATCCCTTTCCGGATATAGACTTGCCGGGCATGTTTCCGTACCAATGGGCGGTAGTATTCGAAAATAATTCCTCCGAGAGCACAGGAAACACCTGAAATCAGGATGATAGCCGGTAAACCGGTTTGCTTTTCCAGACTGCCCAGAAACATACTCCCCACCGGAGCTATTCCGGTGAAAGTCATTGCCAGATATCCCATGACACGTCCTCTTTTATCTTCATCGGATAACGTTTGTAACAGGGTGTTGATAGAGGCTACCGTACTGATGATGGCAAATCCTGCTGGCAGGCAAATGAATGCTGCAATCCAATAAGTATCGATATACGATAGAATCATTAGGCTGATCCCCAGCAGGAAGGCCGATATCGTGACTACCTTACCCAGGCCGACTACGCTTTTGCGGGCTGCGAGGTAAAGGGCGGCCAGAAAAGAGCCCACTCCGATGCAGGATAGTAAAAATCCCAGCATTTCGCTATCTCCCTGAAGAATATCCTTGACATAAGCCGGAATAAAAGTCATGAGCGGCAAGCCGAAGAAACTAACGGCACTCATTAACAACAACAGGGCCCGTATGGGAATGTTACCGGACACATAGGAGAAACCTTCTTGTATATCTGTGAGCACATTCTGCCGGCGGTGCTGAACGGTAAAAGGTGACAGGCGCATCAGGAAGAGGGCGATGATGACTCCCAGGTAACTGATTCCGTTCAATAGAAAGCAGAGCCCTTCACCGAAGATTCCGATCAGTACTCCTCCGACTGCCGGGCCGATGAGCCGGGAACCATTGATCACAGCCGAATTGAGCGCGATGGCATTGCTGAGATGTTCTTTGGCTACCAAACTCGGATAGAAGGCTTGACGGGTGGGATTGTCCAGGGCGTTGATGCAACCGATCAGCAGGCTTAAAATCAGGATATGCCATACTTCGATCACGCCGCTCAAGGTCAGTGCTGCCATCGAAAGGGCTTGTACCATAGATAAAGATTGGGTCAGGATCAGTATTTTTTGCCGGTCGAAACGATCGACAAAGACACTCATGAGGGGGGTGACCAATAAAATCGGAATTTGGGCCATAAAAGTTACCGTTGCCAGCAAAAATACCGAACCGGTCAGGCGGTATACCAGCCAGCTCATCGCAATCTGTTGCATCCAGGTTCCGGTCAGCGACACACACATCCCCGTGAAATACAACCGGAAATTACGCGTCTTCAACGATATCAGAATAGATGAAAAAGCCTTACCGTTATCCGGTAAGATCTCCCGTAATCCTCGAATCACTTTCTTTTTCTTTTAATCCCTGATTTTTTTTCGTTTAAAGCCCCAGTTCCTCTCCGATCAAAATGACTTTGATTCTGCCTGCCGGATAACTCTTTTCTGTAATTGTCCAGACATTACAAATCCGGTCGGGGCTATTACAATCCATACATACACCGGTCTTGTGACATGGGGTACGGAAGCCTTCATGGCGTATTGCATTTCGGGGGGCTGCAATGGTCCTGACCCGGTGCATGGCTTCCTCCAGGTTTGCGGTGATTTTATTGATACCGATGAACAATACCACATGTTTAGGCCCGAAAGTGATACCGCCGACCCGGTTACCGATCATATCCAGATTGACCAATTGACCTTTTTGTGTGAGGGCGTTGCTCCCCGTTAGAAACAGGTCGGTTAACAGAGCCTGGCGTCTCCAATAGATCTTTTGTTTCCGGCTCATACCCGGAGCGAAACTATCGATGACCGAGAGTTCCGGATTTTTTTGCAATTCATTCAAAACGCCCGTAGCCTTCATCGTTTCGGAATCGCCCCAGGAAACAGTCTCCACCTGTAGTCCCGGGAAGATATCCCGGAAAAATATCGCACTGGCTTCGGCTGTATTATGGGCAAAAAATGCTTCGAAATGGTTGTGGCGTAAAGCTGCAATAGTTTTGTCGATGATTTCTTTGTTCATATTTTGCTTACTTTTTGTCTGTTTTAACGTATACGACCGATAATTATCCGTGAATCATCGATGCTGTCCGCTGTAGTTACAAAGCCGGTAAAGAGGGTAAAAACAACCTGAAACTCTTGTAACTGAAATGATAGATTAAATGATGGACAAAGATAGGGATTTACTCTTTTTATCTGGAATTTGTTTGTTAATATTTCATTTTATAATTTTACACTCTTAATAACATCGATTATGAAAAGATTGCTCACACATTTAGGTCTTCGGTTTTTTCTGCTTTTTTCCTGTATTTTTCTTTCCTCGTTTTTTATTTCACTTTCTGCTCAGGAGTTTGTAAAAGGGGGGGCGAATGGTTTCGAATGGCGGTTGATAGGCCGTGTATTTTTTGACGGAGGGTATTTTTTTAACGATACCACCGATTTAGGTAGTAGTTTTCAGGTGAACGATATCCGTTTAGGGACCCAGATTCGTTTTCTGGAGCACTGGGAAGCTAAAATAGAACTGGGGTATGGAGACAGTAAGATCAGTATGAAGGATATTTTCCTGACTTACAAATTCGGTGAACAGGCTGTCCGGGTCGGTTATCAATATGAGCCTTTCGGAAATTCCCGGGTAGGAACGACGAATTTTCGTTTTATGACCAATGCTGCTTCGGATAAAGCGTTGGGAAATTCCCGGAAATTGGGGGTGGGCTACAGCTATAATCACCAATGGTTTAATTTTATGGGAGGTATATACAGCGACGGAGATGTACAGAAGTCCAAGTCGCTGGATCAGGGCTATTCCCTGGCGGCGAAACTGATCGGCCGGCCTCTGTTGAAAGATAAGAAGCTTGTCCATCTTTCTGTCGCACCCCGGTTCAGTAGCGGACAGGAAACGATCACTTTCAATGCCGGCATACCGACCGATTTGTTGACGAAAGACGATAATTCGTATGTAGAGGCAAAAGTGGATCAGGTGATTAATCAATGGAAGCTCGATCTCGAAATGATTTTGCTCTACAATAAATGGTATTTCCAGGGGCAATATTTTCTGGCACACCTGAATCGTTTTCAGGCCGGTAATTACAATGGCAAAGGATGGTACGGTCAGATCGGATACATGATTCTGGGAGCAAAGCATAATTATAATGCTGCTACCGGTATGATCGTCAATCCTGCTCCCAAAAGCCTTGAAGTGTTATGCCGCTATAATATGATCGACCTGAATGATGCCGGTATCCGGGGAGGGAGACTGACGGATATTTCTTTGGGAATGAATTATTTTATCAATAAATATGTAGCAGCAAAAATCAATTATACCCATATGATGGTCGGAAATAGTTCGCCCAAGGGAGGTGATGATTTCGACCTGATTCAGGCCCGGCTGCAATTTTCATTTTAGTTTGCAGACGATAAAAATTTCCTTACCTTAGACCGGTCGGAAAAGTCCATAAATTTTCCGGATCGGATGGGCTTATTCTGTCGGAACCGATAGATTTAATTTTAATAATATGAAAAAGATTCTGGTAAGTTTAGCCGTATTGTGGTGTGTGGCACTCGGTGTACAGGCACAGGATAATCAGGAGTATGAGAAGCAAGTTGCCAAGATGTTGGAAATGACTCATACCATGGATGCCATGAAACAAATCTTCCCTCAGATGACAGCTATGTTAAAGCAGCAGTTGCCTCAGGCTCCCGATGAATTTTGGAAAGAGCTGGATGCTTCTATGAATGGGATGTATGACAAGATGATCAAGGCGGTGATCCCGGTGTATAAAAAATACCTTACGCTGGATGATCTGAAAGAGATCATCAAGTTTTATGAAACTCCGGTAGGAAAGAAATTGTCTGAAATGAATCCCAAAGCGACAGCCGAAATATTACCTATCGCCCAACAGATCGGGATGCAGACGATGCAGGAACTGATGCAGAAAGCACAGGAAAAAGGGTATTTGAAACAACAATAAAAAGGGATTCCGACAAGTCGAATTTTCGACTTGTTGGGATTAGTGTCCCATGTAGGGATATACATGGGTATAGGGCTGATTGGCGGGACTTTCGGTTCCGGATTTTAAGCTATTTATTAAAGCTGATCAGCGTGTTCAAAGAATGTACTGATAGATCAGTTGTCGGTCTGTTTACGGCAGAGTGGGCCTTTCTTTCATTAATAGCCCGTTTCCTGTTCTAAAGGCGGGTATCTTATTTTTCTTTTTATACGGTAGTTTTTAGATATAGACCGTTTTCTCTGTTTTTTATTCAATATACCGATCCGAAAGCGGGCCATTAGGGGATTTCTGTTTTGGGAATATATTTATTTAATCTTTTCGGATAACATAAACTTTATCTAAAACTGTATATTTGTTTGTATCTTTTTCTTAATGAATATCGATAAATATTTTTATTATTGATAATTATGTTTAAATTCGTATCGATTAACCTAAAAACTTAAATTTATGAAGCAAAGTTTTTTATTCTGTTTCATTTACCATCTTCCCTATTTTAAATAAGATTGAAATAAAGAGTAATAATAAGTGTTATTAAAAGGAGGATAGCGATTATTATTTTGATTGTTTTATTTGTCAAAAATGTTGATGTCAATGAAATGATCAATACAGATGAAAGAATCCATTTTCCTTTTTCTGTCCAAGAGGTAGCTAATAGAATGATTATTATTGTAGCGATGACTAAATAATCTATAATTCCCCATTTTTTTTTCATAGTCCTGAAATATTATAAGGTATACATCCAACCCCGGAAAGTTAATAATAAGTTGTTGTTATAAAAAGTGTGTATACGTTTTTTGTAATATTATATCTTGTCGACTATAATGTTTTTATTTTCATCCAGGCGGACCATCCCATTAAACGAGTTGCCTTCCGGATCCTTGAAACCGGATATTTTGCCGGTTTGGCCTTTTTGTATTAATGTATCTACTTGTTTTTGGGTGAGTTTCTTACCTTGTATTTCCATCGGAATCAGAAAATCACAGGATTTCCGGTATAGGGTACATCCCCAGGCGGTTTTTCCCTTCACAATTTCTCCTTGTCCGCATTTGGGGCATTTCAATACAACTGCAATTTTTTCTCCGTTCTCCTTTTTCCCTTTTCCCTTCTCCCTTTCTTTTTTAGTTTTCTTGTCTTCCCCGTCTTTTTCCTCCGGTGTTTCTACAGTGATCGTTTTCGCTGAAGAATAACGTACAAAATGGACGATTTCGTTTACCATCGCCTTCAATTCTTCCATGAAGTCGGCCACCTGATAGGTACCGTCTTCGATCATACGCAACTTCTTTTCCCATTGTCCCGTCAGTTCTGCGGATTTCAGAAGGTCGTTCTGAATGGTGTCGATAAGCTCTATGCCTGTCGTTGTTGCTAAAATCCGTTTTTTGTCTTTGCGGATGTATTGCCGTTTAAACAACGTTTCGATGATATTTGCGCGGGTAGAAGGGCGTCCGATTCCGTTTTCTTTCATCAGATCCCGCAGTTCTTCGTCTTCCACTTGTTTCCCGGCAGTTTCCATGGCCCTCAATAAATCGGCTTCCGTATAGTATTTAGGGGGCTGAGTTTGTTTTTCCTGGATTTCGGGGGTATGCGGGCCGTGTTCTCCTTTTTCGTAAACCGGTAATACGTTTTCTTCGTTTTGTTTGTCTGTATTATTGCCGAATACCACCCGCCACGCCGGATCGATGATTTGTTTTCCGGTGGCTTTGAAGTCTTCGTCGCCAATTCTGGCCATAACGGTTGTATTGGCTATTTCGCAGTCCGGATAGAAGACGGCAATGAAACGGCGGGCTACCAGATCATATACCCGCTTTTCCTCGGGAGACATATCGTAACTGAATACACCGGTAGGAATGATGGCATGGTGATCCGTAATTTTTTTGTCATTGAAGACTTTGGCTGACTTCCGTATTTTTCCTCCTGATAAGATCGGCTGTGTTAAAGCCTCATAAGGTTTCAGGCCCTGAAGTATTTTGGGAACTTTGGCATATTGGTCGTTCGGTAAAAAGTTGGTATCCACACGGGGATAGGTGGTCAGCTTTTTCTCGTAAAGCGACTGTATGATTTTTAAGGTATTTTCGGCTGTATAGGCGAATTTTCGGTTACATTCCACCTGCAATAGAGTCAGGTCGAACAGTTTCGGCGGATGTTCCATGGCCTTTTTCCGCTCGATACTGAGAATTTCCAGTTCGAGTGGAGTGATCTTTTCCAGAAGGGCTTCGGCTTCCTCTTTTTTATTGAACCGTCCGCGCAAACAGGAGAAAAGTCCTTCCCGGTAATTCGTCCGTATTTCCCAATAAGTTTCCGGTTTAAAGTTCTCGATCGCTTTTTGTCGTTCGACGACCAGGGCCAAGGTAGGGGTCTGCACTCGTCCGATCGAGAGTACGTTTTTTCCTGTCCCGTATTTCAACGTATAAGCCCGCGTGGCATTCATCCCTAACAGCCAGTCGCCGATAGCCCGTGCAGAACCGGCCGCATAGAGAGTATCGAAATCTTGCGATTCCATGAGTTTTTCGAATCCTTCCCGGATGGCTTCTTCTGTCAGCGAAGAAATCCAAAGGCGTTTGATAGGTACCCCGCATTTGGCTTTGGTCAATACCCAGCGTTGAATCAGTTCTCCTTCCTGGCCGGCATCCCCGCAATTGATCACCATTTCAGCTTTCGAGACCAGCTCCTCGATAACGGCAAATTGTTTTTTTATTCCCTCATCTTCGATCAGACGGATCCTGAATTTCGAGGGGATCATCGGCAATACCCCTAAATTCCATTTTTGCCATTTCTCCGTATATTCTCCCGGTTCTTGCAGGGTACATAAGTGTCCGAATGTCCAGGTAACACAATATCCATTCCCTTCCAGATATCCGTTCCGCCGGGTCGTAGCTCCCAGAATATTCGCGATTTCTTTGGCAACACTTGGTTTCTCTGCAATACACATTTTCATAATTCCGCACGACTTGATTCTGCTACAAAGATAATGTAAACCGAAAGCAAAGCCAAGTTTACTTGAACTTTGCTGAGGTGCAGCTTATTTTATCGAATGATAATGCAAACCGGGTGCAGAACGAAACGAATTCGTTCATTTCTTCCGTCAGGGTGTCGCTTATGTTAAATAGGCTCCGGGGCTGCATTCCGGGGTTTGTATTTATTCTTCCGTACCTCCGAGATAGTAACTATCTGAAATCTCATTGGTATATTTTGATTTAAAAAAAGCATACAGGTATGCTGGTTTTTCCAATGAGTCGGGAATTTGGAATGCGTAGTATCCTGCTTTGCGTTGGGTTTCTGTCGTTGCTATAATCCGGATTTTGGGATTCCTTTTCTTGTAAGGAGTAAAGGCTGCCAATTGTAAACAATCATGGTTTCTCATAACATCAGAGGATTGTATATTCCACTTTAGCGTCACTTGTTTGTCCGGATGGAATTTCACTTCAATATCTGCCGGTAGCGGCACCACCCCTTTGCATATCTTGAAAGAATTGAAATCTTCAATAGCCTCCGCCTCTCCGGCGTATCTGATATTTTCTTTAAAAAACAGATTATAACCGCTCAGTGTAGTCCCTACAGTAAGTTGTTTCCAGTAGACATGGAGTTGTAAATCCAGAAATGAAAATAGTTTTGCTATTGTTTTCACTTTCGAACGCTGCTTTAGCTGTGTTTCACTCTTCGCATCCCTATAATGACTGGTTTTCCCTCTTACTCTGATTTGGTCCCCCACTTTGTAAATAATCAAATTTCCCAATGATCCATTCAGTTCATGGAATAATGCAGATTTCGCGATAGCCATAATATAACTTTTAGATAACTCCCGATATTCCTTAATATTAATATCTTATAAAATTAGGGAAAAATTATATCATAAACAAATTAAAGCTATATATTATTATCTATATCATAGTTCTGTCTTATCTTTATCTTAACTTTGATCAATTGTTATTTATGTTTTGACTATGAATTGCACCAGCCTGGCTAAGGCGATCCCACCTGCCTCCCGATATAAAAAAAGGTCCAATTAAATCAGAATTTAATT